>Ga0136555_1000310_pt1 | contig 20029 bp, 14 predicted proteins | sample AntRauTorckE5432_FD_104927 | JGI IMG/M metagenome (GOLD analysis project Ga0136555, IMG submission 104927) | Saline lake microbial communities from Rauer Islands, Antarctica - Metagenome Torckler E5 #432 | ecosystem: Environmental > Aquatic > Non-marine Saline and Alkaline > Saline | place...
AAAGACAAGCTCAAGAAATAGGCTGGTTGGAGTATTGGGGTCGAACGAATTTAATATTGATGAAGTAAAAAGTTCTTCCGGATTTATTTTGTTTAGTCCTTCTGAAACTGTGGAAGTTTCCTTTACTCCAGCGAAACTAGCAAATTCTCAAAATTTAAAATTAGCACAGACAGTGATTTTAATTTCAGGTAGATCTGAAAATATAGTAGATGCTGGAATTATTAATAATTTAAAGAGTGCTGAAGGAGAGTTAACTGAAGCAGAAATTACCGCTGGCTCACAACCAAATAAAATAATTATTGAAATCAATACCTCAATAAGTTCAGGTAGTATTGTAACAGGAAGTATCGTAATTAATCTTCAAGGGGAGATAGTGGGTATTCGTGCCGACGGAAGCCTTGTAGGACAAAGCTCCTTCACTTCTGCAAATGTTGCGAAAAAATTTTTTCTAGCGGAATAATAAGCAGAGCTTCACTTTACAAAAGGTTAATTTTATTGTAAATTATAATACATATGCCACCATTTAAAGATTTCACAACTAAAGCGAGAGAAGCAATACGACAGGCACACGAGCTTGCTGTAGAGCGTGGTCAAAACCACGTTAATCCTCTTCATTTATTAACTGCACTTATTTTACAAGAAGAAAGTGCCGTCTCTTCTATTATCGATCGCTTAGAGATTGATATGGTTTTATTGACTGATTCTCTCCTTGATTCAATTGAAACTCCTGATGCTGCACAAACTCTTTCCCCTTCATATCAAATATATCTTGCTCCAGAGCTTGCTCAGGCAATTGAATATTCAACCAGAGTCGCTAAAGAATTAAAAGATGAATTTGTTTCTACAGAACATTTATTTATTGCCCTTTTTGATGTTCCGGGTCCTGCTAAGGAACTTCTTGCTAGATTTAAAATAATGAAAGAAGATGTCGTGAAAATTCTTTTTGAATTAAGAAATAACAAAGATACAAAGCAAGATCCAAAGAAAAATTTTAAAGCTCTGGAAAAATATACAATCAACCTTACTCGAAGAGCTCAAAAGAACGAGCTCGATCCTGTAATTGGTCGCGATAAAGAAATTGCTAGAATAGTTCAAATACTTTCAAGAAGAACTAAAAATAATCCTATTTTAATTGGTGAAGCTGGAGTTGGTAAGACTGCAATAGCTGAAGGATTGGCAAATAGAATTAGTCAAGGTGATGTTCCTGAATCTTTAAAAGATAAAGATCTTGTTTCTTTAGATTTGGGAGCTCTTGTTGCTGGAACAAAATACAGAGGAGAATTTGAAGACAGACTTAAGAAGATTCTAAAAGAAATTAAACAAGCTGGAGGAAACATAATTTTATTTATTGATGAAATTCATACAATTGCTGGAGCTGGAGCTGCAGAAGGGTCTCTTGATGCTTCAAATATGCTAAAGCCCGCCTTGGCTCGTGGAGAATTGAAGGCGATCGGAGCAACAACTATCAAAGAATATCAAAAGCATATTGAAAAGGATGCTGCTTTGACACGACGTTTCCAGCCAGTAAGTATTAATGAGCCGAGTATCGAAGATGCTGTGGCAATTTTGCGTGGAATTAAAGAAAAATACGAGCTTTATCATGGAGTAAGAATTACTGATGATGCTATTGTTTCTGCTGTCAGTTTAAGCTCTCGATATATTACAGATCGGTATTTACCAGACAAGGCGATTGATCTTATCGATGAATCAGCTTCTTCTTTAAAAATTTCTTTAGAGAATATGCCAGAAGAGCTTGAAGATGCTCGACGAAAAATAATGCGTCTAGAAATAGAACGAGAAGCACTTAAAAAAGAAACTAGTAAAACTGCAAAAGCAGGTTTACGAATTAAGAAAATCGATAGAAAGATTGGAGATCTAAAAGAGGCGACTCGAGAACTTGAGCTTAAGTGGCAAAATGAAAAAGATACAATCGTAAGTATTAAAGATTTAAAGAAGGAGTTGGAGTCATTGCGACTTGACGCTGATGCTGCAGAATCAGAATCAGATCTATCTCTTGCTGCAGAAATTAGGTATGGAGCAATACCTCAGGCTGAAAAAGACTTAAGAGCAAAAGAAAGACGTTTAAGATTGCTACAAAGTTCAAGAAGGATTTTAAGAGAAGAAGTTAATGAAGAAGATATTGCAACTGTCGTAGCACGATGGACTGGTATTCCTGTTGAAAGGATGCTTGAAGAAGAGGCCGCCAAACTTTCTAGAATGGAAAAAGAATTGAAGAATAGAATTATTGGACAAGAAGATGCCGTTAGGAGAATTTCAGATACAGTTAGGCGTTCGCGAGCCGGAATATCCGATCCTAACCGTCCAATCGGATCATTCATCTTTCTTGGCCCAACAGGAGTTGGTAAAACAGAACTAACTAAAACTCTAACTGAATTCATGTTTGATGACGAGAAATCTTTAATTAGAGTCGATATGTCAGAATATATGGAGAAGCACAGTATTTCAAAACTGATTGGATCTCCTCCAGGGTATGTTGGCCATGATGAAGGAGGAAACTTCACTGAAACTGTTCGTCACCGACCTTATTCTGTAATTTTATTTGATGAAATAGAAAAAGCTCACCCTGAAGTATTCAATATTCTTCTGCAGGTTCTTGATAATGGAAGACTGACTGATGCAAAGGGAAGAGTTGTGAACTTTAAGAACTCTATCATTATCATGACTTCAAATATTGGAGCAGAGCATATCGATAAGATGGAGAATTTTGGCTTCAATGATGGCTCTGATGATAAAAATAAATATGAACAAACAAAAGACAATGTCCAAAAATCATTAAAAGAACATTTCCGACCCGAATTTTTGAATCGACTTGATGATATTATTATTTTTGATATTTTGAATCCAAAAGCTATTAAGAAAATAGTTTCTATTCAAATCGATGAAATAAAAGAGAGACTTCTTGAGAAAGGTGTTAAATTAAAAATATCGACTCCCGTAGTTAATTATTTGAGTAAAGAAGGGTACGATCCTCATTATGGAGCTCGTCCACTTAAGCGCTTAATTCAGAATAAGATATTGAATCCATTAGCACATCTAATGATTGCTCAAGGAGTTAATGATGGAGATACGGTTTCTGTTGATTATAAAAATAAAGAGTTTGTTTTTGATGTTCAAAAAGGGAAATCAAAAGATAAAAAAGTTTTTAAAACATCAGATATTAAAGAAGGGGCATTAGTTGTTTAGGCTTGATAAAAAAGGTATTTGCCTTTAGTATAGTAGTGCTTGCATGGGTGGCAGAGTGGTCAAATGCATCGGACTGTAAATCCGACGACGTAAGTCTACGGGGGTTCAAATCCCTCTCCATGCACACATTGACATATTTCCTATATATAGTATAATAATAGAACTTAATATATGGATCTATCGAATAAGAAAACAATATTTGGACGAAATGTCCCTCAACCAATTTACCTAGCTATACAATTTTTAGGTATATTTTTCATTACTTTTTTGTTTCTTTATACTCTAGGGCTAGTTCCAGAAGAGTTTATTACGACTTCTGATGATATTTCTGGTGAAGAAGTTGTTGCTGGGAATGTCTCTAATCCGCTTGATTCTAGTAATAATGTTGGAAATAGGGATTTTGTCCACTCTACAGACAGCTCTCTTAGTAGGGAAGATAGGATTTCTCAAGAGAATTCACAATCACCGCAAGGTAGTTTCTCTGGAGTTTTAATAAGCTCAATCAATATAGCTAATATTGGAGTTAGTTCTAAAATCGGAAGCCCTAGTAGTCAAGATATTGCTACACTTGATGATGCTCTAAAAAAGGGAGCTGTTCATTATCCTGGATCAGGAACTCTTGAGGATGGCAATATTTTCCTATTCGGGCACAGTACTAACTGGAAAATAGTTAATAATCAGGCTTATAAAACCTTTAATGATTTAGATAAGTTAAGTTACGGAGAAGAAATTTCTTTAACTGGATCAGACGGAAGAGTGTACATTTATTCTGTAGAAGAAGTTAATTTAGTAGATGAAAACACTGCTTTTGTTGATTTTACTAAACCTGGTAAGCGTTTAACTATCTCTACTTGTAATACCTTTGGTCAGAAGCAAGAAAGGTGGGTAGTTGATGCTGTGTTTAAGGAAGTTCGTTCTAGTTAGGATTTGGTTGAATTAAGTGCCTGTGTGTGGTAATAAGAGGGTAAATAAAAGGGAGTATTCCATCTATTGACTTGTGCATACTAATAATGTATAATATACAGATAATTAATAAATAATATTTGAATTATGAATTTTAGATTAATAGAAAAAAAGAATAGCGTGTACGGAGTTATTGCATTTTTTGCAGTACTTGTACTTGGATTTTCTGTAGCTTATGATGCGCAAGCTCAAGGATATGATTACATTAGTCCTTCTTATAATTACGACTACGTAAGTCCTTCATCTAGTTACGATTATGTGTCACCTTCTTATAATTACGACTATGTAAGTCCTTCATATAGTTATGATTATGTAAGTCCATCTTATAACTACGATTATGTTTCACCTTCGTATAGTTATGACTATGTAAGTCCTTCATCTAGTTATGATTACGTAAGTCCGTCTTATAACTATGATTACGTAAGTCCGTCTTATAACTACGATTATGTTTCACCTTCGTATAGTTATGACTACGTAAGTCCATCTTATAACTATGACTACGTAAGTCCATCTTATAACTACGATTATGTTTCACCTTCGTATAGTTATGACTACGTAAGCCCGTCTTATGACTATGATTATGTAAGTCCATCTTATAACTACGACTATGTATCACCTTCGTATAGTTATGATACGGTTACTCCTACATATTCTAATACCTACGATCAAGTTGCATATTCAGGATGTCAATCTGGTTGTAGTGGAAGTGGATCTACCTATCAACCTCAAAGTTATAGTTACACACAACCTTCATATAATTCAGGAGGAAGTGGCGGAGGATTAAACTTCTCATATAATAATAACGATAACACTAATCAGAGCGAGAACAATAATTCAAACTCAAATAATAATTCAAATGACTCTAGTGCAAACTCAAGCTCTAATTCATCAGCTACTGGTGGAAACGCAACTGCTACAGGCGGAAGCTCAACTTCAAATAGCTCAAGTACAGATAATAGTGTAACTAATAACATTATTACTGTTGGAAATGGTGACGATGATAATAACAATAATAATAACGATGATTTGGAAGTTGTTTGTAGAGTTTCTGATTCTACTATTGAAGAGGGTGAAAGAGTTACATTTACAGCTAATGCTAATGGTGGAAATGGTTCATATAGATATAAATGGAGCGGAGATACCAGAGGAGAGGACGATGATAATCGAACTCTAAGTGTTAGATATAATAATGATGGTAACTACCAAGTAAGAATTACAGTTACAGATAATGACGGTAACAGAGACTCTGATACTTGTTCAGTTCGAGTTGATAATGACAATAATAATAACAACAATAATATTAATGTAATTTCTTCAACTGGAAATAATCCACCAAGTGGACAGTTGGCATCTCTTAACTCAGTATTCCTTTCACAGGTCCCATATACTGGTCCTGCAGAAGTTATGAAGGGAATCGGATTCGTTGCTGGAATTGTAATCTGGAGTGTCCTGATTGTATTCTTCCTAAGCAAGAATCGAAAACGAAAGACTGTTGTGTCAAACATCAACGCTTTCAAAGAGTCTAATAAAAAAGCAAGTATTATTGCTTAAATCTAAATTAAAACCAAAAGCCCACATTTAATGTGGGCTTTTTGTTTTACGGAGTTTTTACTTCTAGTTTGAGAATCCTATCTTCATGATTGGAAAGCCAACAATCTCTTTCTTTTGAATGTCTTATTAATGAATCTATTTTAATTTCTAATCCTTCAGTAATTTTTTTAAGATCATCTGCAAGTCTTTCAGTCATAATTCCAAAATTATGAGCAAACTTTTCATCAAATTTTTTATCTAAATAATCTTTAGTAGGATAATCCTCCAAAACTTCTTTTAGATACTTTTCGGTAACATAATTTTGTTTTTTTAAATAGCCTCTTGTGACTAATTTATCATCACCTTTTTTGGAAAACTTTTTATTCATGAAGCCATTCTAACATATTGAAAATATTACTTATTAACACAATAAATATTTCTTTAGAATTATTTCATTTCTCCTTCTTCTTTCAATTTATCCAAAACCTCATCAACACTTATTGCACCAATTTGTCCAGAATCTCTAGATTCAAGAGTAACTTTATTTACTTTTACATCCTCATCTCCAATAACTATAAAATATGGAACTTTATCTAATTTTGCTTGTCGGACTTTCTTTCCAAAACCTTCGTCTGAATTGTCTAATTCGACTCTAAAACCATTTTCTGTAAGAGTGTTGTAAACCTCATTTGCATATTCATGGTGAGCTTCTGCAATTGGCAGAACTTTGATTTGAACAGGTGACATCCAAAGAGGGAAGTTTCCGGCATTGTGTTCTATAAGGACGCTTAAGAATCTTTCGATTGATCCCATGATTGCAGCATGAATCATAATAATTCTTTCTTTTTTTCCTTTTTCGTTAATACAAGTTAAATCAAAACTTTCGGGCATACTTCTATCAGCTTGAATTGTGGCAACTTGCCATTCTCTTCCTAGAGAATCATAACTTTTGAAATCTATCTTGGGTCCATAAAAGGCTGCTCCTCCAATATCTTCAGCAAATTCGACACCCTTCTTTTCTATAAGTTCTCGAAGTTGCTTTTCAGATTTAATCCATACTTTGTCATCACCTTGATATAGTTCAGGTTTTTTAGGATCTCTCAGTGATAAGAATACCTTCAATTCTCCAAACCCTGAATCTTTATAGAAAGTCTCTACAATTTCCCAAATGTTTAAAGCTTCTTCAATAAACTGACTTTCTCTACAAAAAACATGAGCATCGTCTTGTGTTAAAGATCTAACTCTTGAAAGACCGTGGAGTTCACCAGTTTGTTCATCGCGATAAACTTTTGTCGTATTTGCATATCGTTGAGGCATCTCTCTGTAACTGAAAAGCTTTCGTGCAAAGATTTGTGTATGGAAAGGGCAGTTCATTGGTTTCATTGCAAATTCATGACCTTCTCGTGTATTTATTCTAAAAAGCTCGTCACTGAATTTATCCCAATGTCCACTTTTAACAAACAAATCTTTTTTTGTAATGTGGGGAATATCAACCATTTCGTAACCAAACTTCTTTCTTAAAGACCAAACTCTAGAATCTAAGATATTTCGAAGGAGTGTTCCTTTTGGAGTCCAGAGAGGAAGTCCTGGACCAACTAATTCAGAGAAAGTAAATAAATCTAATTCTTTACCAATCTTCCTGTGGTCTCTTTTTTTAGCTTCTTCTCTATTTTTTTGATATTCATCTAGCTTTTCTTTACTCTCGAAAGCTAGGCCGTAGATTCGAGTAAGCATTGTATTATTTTCATCACCTCGCCAGTATGCTCCAGCAATTTTGTCTAACTTAAATGCTTTTGGGTCTGTTTGTGATAAATCATCAGTGTGACCTCCTCGACATAAATCAGTAAAATCTCCATTTCCAGATGTATAAAGTGTAATATCTTCATTCTTCTCTTCTATTTCATTAATTAGTTCTAATTTATAAGGATTACCTTTAAAAAGCTCCTGAGCTTCTTCAGGGGTAACTTTTTTACCTTCAAAACTTTTCCATGAGCCAATCTTCTTCCTCATGTTTTTTTGAATATCTTTTAAATCATCGTCAGAAATTGGTTCTGAAAATTCAAAATCATAGTAAAAACCAGTATCAATTGCTGGACCTAAAGTAGGCTTTGCATCTGGGTATTTTTGTAAAACTGCCGCCGCTAAAAGGTGGGCAAGTGAGTGTCTATAGTGCTCTAAATCTGTTTCATTCATATGAGAGATAATAGCATTTTTTAGGAAAATAAAAAATCCCACATACCATTTCTGATAGAGGGATTGGAACTGTTCATGAGCTGATCTTTCCTTGGATACCTAGTTTTTTTAGATACTCTATTGTTTCAGGACTTTGAACTGTTTCAATAAGCTTAAAAAGCTTTCTGCCATCGATCTCTTTTTCTTGTAGAGCTTTGAATAGTGCTTTTATTTCTCTATTAAAATAAGCATCTCGAACCAATTCATGCCCCACATGATATTCAAGTTGCTGAGTTATAAGAAAATAAAGACTTGTGTTCTTTAAGTTCTCTATAAAAGCACTCCACTGAGGAAAACTCTCAGAAAGAATGGATACTGCATACGTATCTGTAAACATTTCATTTGCAAGATCCCAATGGACTATGTGTTCTCTACCCTCAACCCATTCGATACATATGCCAGAATAGATTTTCCCTTTTTTTGGATCGTCTAGCTTTTCTAGGTCTCTATAAGATGACCCGTGAGTTATTTCATGACACATAATACTTGCTAGATTAAACATCTCTGTGAGGGATTTGCTAGCAAGAATTCTATTAGCCTCTGCACTGAACTCTGGTGTATAGAAAACAGAATGTTCGATTACAGAATAACCAATTGGGATACCTCCTGTTTTCGAAGTTTCTTCATGTGACAAGCTTAGAATCTTATCGCTTGAGAATGGAAATACTTTTTGAGCGGCTTCTCGACAAAGAGTGAATAATTCAGATAGTTTTTTCATTATTTTAAGGTGCTATTGGTTTTAATCACACTTTAGCATAAAACTTTTACTTGTCTAATCTCTTCGCTACTTCCAAAAGTATACTTTTTTCATCATTTCGATTTGAAACTTTACCTTTCAATACAATACAAACTCCTGGTTCTAAAATATCTCTAATCTTTTCCATAATCTTAGGAAAAACTACAACTTCAATACTTTCGGTAAAATCAGAAATTTTAACAAAAGCCATTTCGTCGCCTTTCTTGGTTCGAATCGGTCGAACTGTTTCAATAATTCCTCCAATTAAAACAGGGAAGCCTTCTTTGCCTTCCTTTAAAATTTTAGAAATTGGAATAGTTTTCTTTTCCAATTTCTCCCTAAATTCATCTAGTGGATTTCCGGAAATAAACAACCCAAGTAATTCATTCTCAAAAGACAACTTTACTTTTTTTGTCATGGGTTCACATTCTTCCATTCTTAATTTTGCAGTATTAAGCTCGGTTCCTCCAAAAAGAGAAGCTTGATCTTCAGATTCTTTCGAAAGCTCTTTATTATAAGTTAGCAGTTGCTCTAAGTTATAAAGAATTTGACCTCTTTCACCCAAACTATCCAGAGCACCAACTTTTGTAAGCGCTTCTAGTGATTTTTTATTTAAATTTCTGCCCGTAACTCTATTTAGAAAATCTTCCATTGATTCAAATTTTCCTCCAGCTTTTCTTTCTTCAATAATTGCATGAGCAATACCCTCACCAAAGTTTTTAATAGTGGTTAAGCCAAACCTAATCTTTCCCCTGTCCTTCGAAGCAACCTTTTCAGAACTTTTTGGCGAAGAAGGGTCCTTGTCCTGCGAAGCGTTTTTTTTAAAGTCTTTATTTGGCGAAACAGGGTCTGCTGTAATAACCGTGAAATCCTCAAAGCTTTCGTTAATATCAGGGGGAAGAATTTCAATATCCATTCTCTGACATTCTGAAATCATTTCTGCAACTTTCTCAACATCTCCCTGATCGGCTGTTAGAACAGAGGCCATATAAAGAACAGGATAATTGGCTTTAAAATAAGAAGTTAAATATGCAATACGACCATAACTAGCAGCATGAGCCTTATTGAATCCATAGGCGGCGAAAGTTTCGATCGATTCCCACAAATCTTTAGTTTGTTTTTCTGAAAGTCCTCCAACTTCCATACAACCTTTAGTGAACTTTTCTTTTTGTTGTGCCATAACTTCAGGAATTTTCTTTCCCATGGCTTTTCGGAATTTATCGGCTTCTCCCCAAGAATATCCTGCAAAGTGAACAGCAAGAAGCATAATATCATCTTGATAAATCAAAATTCCAAAAGTTGGTTCCAAAAATTCCTTAAACCTGTCGTCCAAGTACTCTACTTTTTCTGGATTATGTTTTCTTTCAATATAATCGGGAATAAAGGCCATCGGACCTGGTCGATACAAGGCAACCATTGCATTAATATCATTAATGTTTGATGGCTTCAATTCTTTTAGAAAACGAGTCATTCCAGAACCATTAAGTTGGAAGGTGGCTGCAGTTTCCCCTTTTGCTAGCATTTCATATGTTTTAGTGTCATCGAGTGGAACATGATCGATATCTACATTTTCACCATAAACCTTTTTAATAAGTTTTAGAGTGTTTCCCATAATAGTTAGGTTCTTAAGTCCTAAAAAATCAAATTTCAAAAGACCAACACCATCTTCACCAACAGCATGCATGTCGTATTGAGTAATTAATTTACCTTCACCTTTTGGATCATTCTGAAGCGGAACATCAACAGTTAGGTCATCGGGAGAAATAACAACACCAGCAGCATGAACACCAATATGTCGAGCACAACCTTCAATCTTTTTGGCCATGTCGATTACTTTTTGAGAATCCTCACTTTCTTTATAGAGCTCTCGAAGCTCTTTAACCTCTTTCATTGCGCGCTTAATTGTCATAGGAAAACCTTGCGCTCCCATTGGAATTAATTTTGCAATAGTGTCGCCGATTTCGTATTCGTATCCCATTGCACGAGCTGTGTCACGAACTGATCCTCGAGCGAGCATTGTTCCGAATGTTCCAATTTGTGCCACATGATTCTTTCCATATTTTTCTCGAGCATATTCAATAACTTCGTCACGTCTAGAATCAGCGAAATCCATATCAACATCGGGAGCAGAGGGGCGTTCTGGGTTTAGGAATCGTTCAAAGGGAAGTTGAAGGTCGATTGGATCTACAATAGTGATTCCAATTAAATATGAAACTAAAGATCCAGCAGCAGAACCTCTGGTATTACTTAGGATTTCTTTTTCTTTTGCGAAGCGAAGAAGATCAGCAACAGCTAAGAAGTATTTTGAATATCCTTTATCTTTAATAACTTCTAATTCATATTCAATACGCTTTCTAACTTCATCTGTGGGCTCCATTTTTCGCCACTCTAAACCATTGTAAGCATTATCTCTAAGTTCCTCGTCGGGAGTTTTACCACTTTCAATAACAAAGTCTGGGAATTTCCATACACCTAAAGTAATCTCTAGGTTACACGCGTCTGCAATTTTTTGAGTATTTTCGATAGCTTCAGGAATATCTTTAAAATATTCTTTTGCGGTTTTAGTATTAATGAAAGAAAAATCTTCATTTTCATCGAAATAACCACCTCCTCCAAAACTTTGAGAAACTGACATTAGGGTTCTACGAGCATCTCTATCTTTAACGTCCATGTAATAAACATCGTGAGCAGCTACAAGTTGAGTATTTGTTTCTTTTCCAATTTCAATTATTTTTTTTGTAAGCTCTTCGTGATTTGCGATTTCAGGATGATGACTTACTTCTAGATAGAAATTATCTTCTCCATAAACTTTTTTATAAAAATCTATTTTATTTTTTGCTGTTTCTTTATCGTCACTTCGTAATGCATTTGAGATTTCACTATTGAAAGAGGGGGATATGCAAATTAATCCTTCGTGCCACTTTTCGATTGTTTCAGTATCGATTCTTGGTTTGTAATAAAAACCTTCTAAGTTTGCATCAGTAATTGATTTAATTAAATTTTTATAACCAGTGTCATTTTTAGCTAATAAAACTAATCGAGTTCTTCTATTATCAACTCGAGATTCTTTGTCGGTTCTTTTTCGAATTGCAACATACGCATCAACACCAATAATTGGCTTAATGTCATTCTTTTTACATTCCTGATAGAACTCAATTGCACCGTATAAATTTCCATTATCAGTAAGTGCCAAAGAGGTCATTTTGTCTTTTTTTGCAGCTGCCACAAGCTCTGGGATCTTCGGTAGGGCTGTTAGGAGAGAATAATGGCTGTGAGTGTGTAAGTGGGTGAATTTAGTATATTTAGCGGACATCCTGATATTATAATAGAAAATTCAGTAGGAACTCAGGGTTCCTGTCATTTAGACATGATTTAAGGGGAGTGGCAAATTTGGCAGGAGTTCAGCTCCGGAGCTGAACTCCTGCTGAAGAAAAACTGAAGAAAAAATAAAGAAAACTTTAGAACGGAAGTCTGACTTATGTAATACGTAAGTTAGACTTCAACACTTCAAGGGCTTTTTTATTTTCTGTGTTTTAATACTAATATGAAATACTTAATCGGCATTGATGAAGTGGGAAGAGGGCCCTTGGCGGGCCCTGTAACTATTGGCACAGTTTTGATTGAAAAGAGTAAAGCTACTAAGATTTTAAATAGATTAAAAAAGTTAGGACTTAAAGATTCTAAAAAACTTAATCATAAGAAGAGGGAGCTTTTATTTAAGGAAGTTTTTTTATTAAAAAAAGAGGGAATTATAGAAAGTAATACGACTTCCCTTTCTGCACAAAATATTGATGAGATTGGAATTTCAAAATGTTTGAAAAAAGCGATTGTCACTTCACTACAAAAATTTAAAAAAATCCCTGAGGAGTGTGATGTGAAATTAGATGGATCTTTATATGCTCCTGTTAAATATCCTAATCAAGAAACTATTATTAAAGGAGATGATAAGGAGTTAATTATTGCCATTGCTTCTGTAATTGCAAAAATTACTCGCGATAGAAAGATGATTAAATTATCAAAAGTTTATCCAGAATATGGTTTTGAAGTTCATAAAGGCTATGGAACTTTGATGCATCGGAATAATATAAAAAAGCACGGTGTGTGCGAACTTCATAGAAGAAGTTATTGCAGGAATATTTAGTAATTGACTTCCAAGCTATCATTCTTGCCAAAAATCTCAAATAATGTATACTCATTCTCACTATGTCAACAAGAATGCGAAACACAAGTGGTCAACGAGATACTCGACGATCACATCATAAAGTAAAAGAAACAGCTATTACGACTGACGAAAAAGGTGTACCGCATCTTCGTCACCGAGCTTCGGCAATTTCTGGAACATATCGAGGACGACAAGTTCTTGATGTAGATAAGAAGTTAATGAAGAAAGAATCAAAGCGACAAGCTCGTGAAAAAACAGAAGACAAGAAATAGTCTTCTATGTTAAAATGGTACTTAATAATGAGTACAGAAATTTATGGCAAATAGGCACCTTGCAAGATCGGTAGTACTTCAAACACTCTTCGAGTGGGATTTTAACAATAAAAGTGCAACCATTGCAAAAGAAGCAATTGCTAGAAATATCTCTGAATTCGCTCCCGGATCAGATGTCGACCCTTTTCTAGAGAAGCTATTTAAAGGGATTTTACAAAAACAAGAAGAGTTAGATAATATAATAGGAAAGGCTGCACCCGATTGGCCAATCGATAAAATTTCTGTAGTAGACAGAAATATTTTGCGTATTGGGCTTTACGAATTACTTTTCTCCGATCGAAAGGAGGTTCCTTCAAAAGTTGCTATTAATGAAGCAATTGAATTGGCAAAATCATTTGGAGGAGAAACTAGCGGAAAGTTTGTTAACGGAGTTTTGGGAGCAGTCTATAAGGAAATGGGTGAACCTGGAAAAGATGACGAGAGCCCAAATAAAAAATCCGAAGTTCCTTTTGAAGAAATGATGATTGAAAAGAAAGTTGGAGCAGTTGTTTATGCAAAACATAAAGATGATATTTATTTTGGATTAGTTCATGATGTCTTCGGACATTGGACTCTATCTAAAGGAGGAGTTGATAAGAGCGAAGATGATGAAAAAGGTTTAAAGAGGATTATTAAAGAAGAGATGGGGATTGATATTACTTCAATGCGAGAAAAGCTTGGTGATACCGAATATGTTGCAAATCATCCAGAAAAAGGAAAGCATCGAAAACAAGTAGTTTATTACTTGGCAGAAGCAGAATTTGGAGAATTGAAACTTGGCGAAAGTGGAGGACTTGATGCCACACAATGGTTTAAAGCAAAAGACATCATTGACTTAAATTTTTATAAAGACATAGTTCCTCTTATGACTAAGTCAGTTAGTATTTTAATGAGCGAAGCTAGTTAGTAGAAAGTAGAAAATATATAGACATTATGAAAGATACAGAAATAGATAAAGTAGAGAAAATAATAGGTGTTGTTTTTGATGATAAAGCTTTACTTAAAAAAGCTTTTACACACAGATCGTATATTAATGAAAATAGAGGCTTGGGACTTTCTCATAATGAAAGATTAGAATTTTTAGGGGATGCAGTTTTAGAGTTAGCGGTAACCGAATTTTTATTTGAAAAATATCCTAAACGACCAGAAGGAGACTTAACTGCTTTTCGAGCATCGCTTGTTAATACCCAAACTCTTTCTGCCACATCAACTAAGTTAGGGTTTAATGAATTTTTACTACTTTCGAGAGGAGAAGCGAAAGATACAGGAAGAGCGCGAAATTATATTTTAGCAAATACTTTTGAGTCAGTTGTTGGAGCAATACAATTAGATCAAGGATATGCTTCTGCACAAAAGTTTATTGCAAGTAATATTTTTCCTTTGATTGATGGAATTTTAGAAAGTGGATCCTGGATTGATTCTAAAAGTAATTTCCAAGAAAAATCTCAAGAGATGGTTTCAATTACTCCCGTATACGAAACTATTTCAGAAGAAGGACCTGATCACAATAAAGAATTTACTGTGGCGGTTTATTTGGATGAAGAAGAAGTGGCAAAAGGAAAAGGGAAATCAAAGCAAGAGGGAGAACAAGCTGCAGCACTTGAAGGATTGAAGGAGAAAGGGTGGTTGTAGTATTTGAGACTATTTTATCTTTTCTTTAACAAAAACTCATATCTTTTGTGTTATTACAATTGGATGATTATTGTTTACATCGATGCAGCAAATTTACATAAAGAGTCTAAAAGTCTTGGATTCAAGATAAACTATAAGAATTTTATTGTTTGGCTAAGGCAGAAATATAAAGCAGATAAGATTTACTTATTTATTGGCTTTATTCCAAAATATAAAAGTTTATATAAGAACTTAGAAGGTTTTGGTTATATTTTAATATTTAAAGAAACATTTGAAGGTGTGAACGGAAATGTGAAAGGTAATTGTGATGCAGAATTAGTTTTAAAAGTTTGTAATGATTTTTATGAGAAAGATATAAATTATTTTATTCTTGTCACAGGAGATGGGGACTTTAAGTGCTTAGTAGATTTTTTAATTGAAAACAATTCTAGAGTTTTACTAATTGCACCAAATTATAAAAAGTTCTCTGCTTTATTAAAGAAAAGTAAATCAGAAGTTTTAGATCTGAACGATTATTATCATAAGTTTTCTAAACTTCTAAAATGAAAAAGCCCCCGATCCAGGACGCATCGCTGGTAAGGGACTTTTTCGTGATATAACAGACTCTGAAATATAGAATCTGCGGTGAGAGGACTTCCGATCCAGGACGCATCGCTGGTAAGAATTCCTTTCGTGGTGATATTTACATATTATCAAATTGGAGCATGTTGTCAAATATCCGAATAAAAGCTATTTTTTTAACTCAAATCATTGTAAAATATAGGGAACATGCGACTAAAAAGCCTAGAGATAGGAGGATTTAAATCATTTGGTAAAAAGGGGAAGCTCGAGTTCGACGCCCCTATTTCTGCTATTGTTGGACCGAATGGATCAGGTAAATCAAACATTGCCGAAGGTTTTAGATTTGTTCTAGGGGAGCAATCTATGAAATCCCTCAGAGGAAAAAGAGGAGAAGATTTAATTTTTTCAGGAACTGCCGGAGGAGCAAAACAAAATAAAGCAGGAATAAAAGTTTCTTTCGATAATTCCGATAGAACTTTACCAATTGATTTTGATGAAGTTAGTATTGAAAGAACAGTTCATCGAGATGGAGTTAATGAATATGGAATCAATGGAAGTTCAGTTCGTCTGAAAGATATAAATGAATTACTTTCATCTGCAAATATTGGTTCGACAGGACATCATATTATTTCACAAGGTGAAGCCGATAGAATTCTGAATAATTCTCCAAAAGAAAGACGTTTGATGATTGAGGATGCATTAGGCTTAAAGATTTTTCAATATAAGAAAACAGAGAGTCAAAGAAAGTTAGATAAGACAGAAGAAAACATTGCTCAAGTTCAATCTTTAAGAAAAGAGATTGCTCCGCATATTCGTTTCCTTAAAAAACAAGTTGAAAAAATAGAGAAATCAAAAGAGCTTTTGGAAAAGTTAAAAGTTTTTTATAGAGAATATTTAAAAAGAGAAGATTTATATATTAAATATCACTTAAAGGAAGTTGAAGATTCTTTAGAAAATCCAACTAATGAGTTAAAAGAAATTGATCGTAAGTTGGAAGAAGTTAAATCAAAGTTTAATGATAAGAAAGAAGACCCTTCGATAAGCTCAGGGCAGGCAGGCTCAGAGCAAGAGGACTTGGAAAATAAGTTACAAGAAATAAATACAAAGACTTCAGACTTAAATCGACAGATTGGTCAAATAGAGGGAGAAATTAATTCTTTAGGGCGTTTACAGAGAGAATCCGAAGAGCGAGTGAAGCGTGGTGAAATTACTACTTTACCAATCGAAGATGTTAAATCTCTAAAAGGTAGAGTGGATGCTTTAATTTCAGAGAGTGAGTCTGTTGGCGATACTGACATTGATGGCTTAAGAAATATTTTTATAAAAATTAAAGATGCATTTCAAAATCTATTTTCTAATCAAAATAATGCAAATCAATCGAAAGAAGAAATGGCAAAATTTGATATTCAAGTAAAAGAACTGCAAAATAAAAAAGTTTCTTTAGAAGAAGAGATCTTAGATTTTAAGAGAGAAAAAGAAAGTTTAGATAATCAAGTTAGAGAAAAAGCGCAATCAAAAGACACTTCAAGTAATGAAAAAGAAATCTTTGAATTAATGACCAAAAAGAATGATTTGGAAACTAAAATTAATTCTCTAAAAATGAAAAGAGAGAATTTACAAAGAGATGAAGGAGATTTTAAAAGAGAGATGACAGAGGCAGGAGTTTTAGCTGGAAGAGAGGCTGTGGAGATACAAGTTGTAGGTCTTTCTACAGAGGAAGTAATTTCAGAGGAAAGAAGTGTTCAATTAGAAAGAAGAAGAGAGCTAGAAAAAATGAAAATTAGAGTCGAAGAATTTGGAGCAGGTTCAGGAGAAGAAATTACAAAAGAATACGATGATGCAAATGAAAGAGATGTATTCTTGATTAAAGAAATAGAAGACTTAGAAAAATCTTCATCTTCACTTAAAGAATTAATTAGTGAATTGGATGAACAAATAAATACTAAGTTTAGAGAAGGAGTTAAAACTATCAATGCTAAGTTCCAAGAATTCTTCGAGTTGATGTTTGGTGGAGGTGAAGCTGAGCTGCGAGTTGTTAAAAATAAAATTAGAAAAAAGAAAGATACTGACATTGAGTTTAATGAGGACGAAATAGAAGAAGAGCAAGAAGCTGAAGAAGGAATTGATATTCATGTTGGCTTACCTCGAAAGAAAATTAAAGGACTAATCATGCTTTCTGGTGGAGAGCGAGCACTAACTTCTATTGCTCTTATTTTTGCAATGTCAGCAGTAAATCCTCCTCCTTTTATTATTTTAGATGAAACAGATGCTGCACTTGATGAAGCAAATTCACGAAAATATGCCGATATGATTGAGAACTTATCGAAACATTCACAGCTTATTTTAATAACGCATAATAGGGAAACGATGTCGCGAGCTGGAGTTATTTACGGGGTTACAATGACGCAGGGAATATCACAGTTGCTTTCAATTAAGTTTGAAGAGGGAGTTGAGTTTGCCAAGTAAAAACTCTAAACCAACTTCATTTCCAGCTTCCTATCATCCAAATTAGTTGAAACTATTTCAACTTTTATTTTATCTCCTAGAGTAAACTTTTTATCACCAGATTCTGAGACGATTCGATATTTCTTTTCATCATAATTAAAGAATCCTTGACCAAGTTTTGAAATGTGAACCATTCCTTCAGCACCCGTGTCATTAAGTAAAACAAAAATTCCAAATGGAGCAACTCCCGAAATTATCCCATCGAATTTTTCACCAATATGATTAGCCATAAACTCAACTTGCTTATATCGAATAGACTCTCGCTCAGCAGACTGCGCATTTACTTCTTGAGAAGATGAATGCAATGCAATTTGAGAGAAATTTGCCCTATCTTTAGATGGAACTATTCCTTCATCTAAAATAAATTGTAAAATTCTATGAACAACAAGGTCGGGATATCGACGAATTGGGGAAGTGAAGTGAGTATAATATTTAAATCCTAAACCAAAATGCCCTGAGTTTTCTGTTGAATAAACAGCTTTTGTCATTGTTCGAACTGCTGCAGTCGAAATAAGTCCTTCTTCGTCGGTTCCCTTAACTTGTTTAAGTAAATTATTTAAATCTTGAGAAGTAATGCTTCCGTCTTCTGCAACTTTTAATTTATATCCAAGCGCTCTAACAAAATCCGATAAATCTTTAACTTTTTCTTTTTCAGGAACATTGTGAACTCGATACATTAGCCCACAGTCATTATTTCCATTATTTTTCTTACATGTGTCGTGAACAAACTGCGCAACGTGTCTGTTGGCTAGAAGCATATATTCCTCAACTAATTTATGAGTTTCTAGAGGTTCTTTTTTATAAACTCTAATTGGAGTTCCTGATCCATCTAACTCAAATTTAAATTCATCTCTTTCAAAACGAATTGCTCCAGCTTCCAACTTTCGCTTTGTCATTATTTTTGCTAAATCATTTAAAATAATTAATTCCTCAGAATAGTCACCGCTTTTTTTATCGATATTTTCTTGAGCGTGTTCGTATGTAAATCGGAAGTCAGAATTGATAATAGTTCGTCCAAACCATTCATTTAAAACTTCTGCATTTTTATTAATTTCAAAAATTGCACTGTAAGCAAACTTATCTTCATTTGGATTCAAGCTACATAAATCGTTCGAAAGTGTTTCTGGAAGCATTGGAATTGTTCTATCAACTAAATATGTTGAGAATGATCGAGCAAACCCTTCTTCGTCTAATTTTGTTCCAGGTCGCACAAAGTAAGAAACATCAGCAATATGAATTCCAATTTCATAATTTCCGTTTTCTAACTTTTTAAATGAAATAGCATCATCAAAATCTTTTGCTGTTTCTGGATCAATAGTGAAAGTTGTAATTCCTCGCATGTCTCGTCTTGTCTCTTGTTCCTTCTTCAACATTTCAGGAAATTTTTTGTGAAGTTCTTCAGCTTCTTTTTCAACATCTTCTGGAAAATCAGAAACGATTCCTTTTTCAAGAATAATCGCTTTCATTTCAACTTCATGAATTCCTTTTTGACCAATCACTTCAATCAGTTTTCCAATTGGATTTTTTTGATCTTCTTTCCATTCTTTAATCTCTACATAGACTTTGTCATTTTCTTTTGTTTTTCCTGCATCTAATTCATCAAGATAAATATTGGCATACATTCTTCTATTATCTGGATTAACTAAAGCGCCCTTATTAGGATCTTTTGGATCTTTGTTAACTAAACCAACAAAGCGAGTCTGAGCTCTGCTTACTATTTCTTTAACTTTTCCTTGAGTTTTACCGTCTACTTTTTGATCTAGAATAGTAATAATTACAGTATCTCCATATAGAGCGTGATGTAAATTTTCTTCAGTTATTTCAATATCGCTAACACTATTCTCATCAGGATTTTTAATGAATCCCATTTTCCGCGCAGCACTTATTGTAATAACATCTTTTATTTCTGTATCTTTGTTAGACATGATTGATTCTTTACATACTACTTTATTAATATAAAAAGGCAATGAATATTAGTTCCAAAACAGGGAATTCCTAACTTCCTTCGTTTGTCTTGCTTACCGGGATTGACACAATCCCAATTTTTGATAATATATCGCTCATGTTAAAAATTCGATTACAACGAGTAGGAAAAAAGCACGAACCGGTATTTCGGCTTGTTCTTACTGATTCTAAAAACTCAACTAAGAGTGGTAAATTTTTAGAAATCCTTGGATCATACGATCCTCGACA
>Ga0136555_1000311_pt1 | contig 20024 bp, 12 predicted proteins | sample AntRauTorckE5432_FD_104927 | JGI IMG/M metagenome (GOLD analysis project Ga0136555, IMG submission 104927) | Saline lake microbial communities from Rauer Islands, Antarctica - Metagenome Torckler E5 #432 | ecosystem: Environmental > Aquatic > Non-marine Saline and Alkaline > Saline | place...
TACGATATCTGTATATTTGGATTCGGGAGCAAGTGCTACTAACAACGCATTTGCTACTACGAATTCATTGACTGTTATTTGGACATTTACTGACCCGGTTACATCGGCTGTAACTAAGGCATCTGAAACTGTTTCTGTTGTCAGTACAGGAGCAGATGCCAAGTCCGTACGATTGGAATCCGATGATTATTTAATAGAATATGCAGCAAATGGAACTAATCCTGATCCATCGTCTTGGCTACTAACAGCTAATGCGTTCAATCATACTGGGACTGTATATTATAAATTCATAACAGGATCATCGACATTACAACACACAACAAACAATACATATTCTGTTACATCCCCATCTACTAAATTTTCAAATAGATCATACACCGTAGAGACTAGAGAAGGATCAACGGGAGGTTCGGCAATAGTATCGGATTCTATATCAGTTGGTGCCATTAAACCAGGAGAAATAGGAAACGATGGCGGGACCGGGCCTGGTATTGTGTATAGAGGTGATTACAGTGGATTAGTATTTGCTACTCAATTTTATAGTTCATCTATTCGTAGAGATGTTGTTCGTGATAATAGTACATATTGGTTGTATAGTGGAACCAATACCGCTACAAAAACAACAATCAATTCTACCGATGGATCACCAACCGGATCAGCCGCCGGTACGTATTGGGAATCATTTGGCGCAACGTTTTCATCGGTTGCAACTGATATATTGTTTGCTCAAGACGTATACGCAAATAGAACAATAAACATCGGATCTGATACGGGAAGCGTTATTATAGCCCTTAACTCAGACCACTCGAATGGGGGTGCAAACCCATACATAGGAATAAGTACGGCTGAATATAGTGGTTCTGGTATTTTTGTGGGGTATAGTGGTAGTGCTGGAGTCCCAGGAACGCCGGTGTTTTCGGCAAGATCCAATGGTTCTGGTGGAATTCTATGGGACGGTTCAATTCTCAGTATTCAGGGTGCAGTCCGACAGACCTTATCAGGAGATCCAATTGGAGATACTAGAGGGGAATGGACATCTGGGGTCTTATACTATGTAAATGATATAGTATCCCATATATCATCGGTTGATTCTCAGACTAGAATATTTAGAGTCAAAGTACAACACACAGCACAGGCTGCATCAACTCCATCTGAAATAACAGCTGTTGATGGTGGAGACGCAACATCTGATACTAGATATGAATTATATATTGACGCGGGGACTGATGCAAAAACAGTCGTTGTTTCAGCAGATAGTTTTGGATTTGTAAAAGCACAGGATGGTACGTTATCACCATCTCAAGTAAATTTAACTGCTAATGTACAAAATGGTACAGCAAATGGATCATGGTCTACATCAGCGGGAACTCTTACAAGTATAGTAAATACATACACAGTACCAAGTTGTACTGTTACATCTGCGAATTTTGTTGATGGGATGGTGGTAACATACACATTAGCAGCTGGAGATGGTAGTATATCAGATTCTACAACTCTTCGTCAACTTGATGAAGGCTCTGGGAATATATCAGCAATTTTATCCAACGAAGCCCACGTATTCCCAGCGAGTTCAACAGGAACGGTTAGTAGTTATGCTGGAAGTGGTACTGAAATAAGAGTCTATGAAGGCGCGACCGAACTTACATATGATGGAACAGGCACAGCAGACGGAACATGGACAGTTTCTGTTGGAAATACAGCAAACATTACCGAAGGAGGAGTTACTGATTCTGGAACATATGCAACAATTGGTGCCCATTCAGCGGCAGCTGATGGTACTGATTCGTATGTTATTAGTTACACAATATCGGGAACAACATTAAATGGAACTTCATTTTCATCATTTGTAAAAACCCAATCATTAAGTAAGAGTAAGACGGGAGCCGATGGGAGTGGAGGATCGAATGCGATAGCAGTCAAACTTACATCACCAAGCTATATTATTGTTTATGATGAAAATGGTTCTAATGCAAGCCCGGCCGGTCCATTAACCTTAACTGCAAATTCACAAAATCTAACGAATGGTTATTTCAAATTCACGGGAGATGGAGTTTCTAATGAAGCTTCATTTACCGATGGAACAAGTGCCAATCAGGATACGGTATCATTTACCGTACCCGGTTCCTACTTTTCAACCCCGATGGATGTTCGAGTCGGAGTAGCAGAAGGAGATCAGACAGAACTAGCATTTGATACAATAACAATCGCAGCGGTGCAGCCGGGATTGGATGGTTCGAATGGAACTGACGCATATACGATAGTTGTAACAAACGAAGCACATACGGTTCCAAGTACGTCAGGCGGTACGGATGATTATACGGGATCAGGAACATCCATCATTGTGTACAGAGGAGCTACTCAACTTAATTCTGTATCATCTGGTCCCACAGTTGGGCAGTTTAGTGTTAGTAAGGTTGATACAAATGTTACATCCGATTCCACACCCGATATATCAGGCAATAACTATATATTAGGCGTTATTACAAATATGGGCGCCGGTGATACGGGCGACATTACGTTCACAATTAACATCGAAGGGTTGGTAAGCATCACAAAAGTACAATCGTTTACAAGGTCGACTGATGGTACAAATGGTACAGATGGTACAAATGGTACAGATGGTGGAGCCGGGTCCGCTGGACCGGGTGTCGTTTATCGTGGAGCATGGGAAAGTGGCATATCGTATACATCATCATCAATTAGACGTGACGTTGTAAAGGGTACGGATGGTAACTATTATCTAACAAAAACAGATCATACATCAGGAACATCTACTAGGCCTATTACAGGTGGGTCGTATACGGTAACATGGGATTATTTCGGGGCAACATTTAGTTCTGTAGCAACTGATATATTATTCGCTCAAGATGTATACGCAGATAAAACCATAAATATAGGATCAGATGGTATAAATCCTGTTATAGCATTAAATTCTGATTCCGCCAATTCAGGTGCAAACCCATACATAGGAATAAGTACGACTGGATACAGTGGCAGTAATGGTATATTCGTTGGATATGATAGCGGTACTCCTAAAATATCAGCACGTAGTACCAATAGTGGATTTGTATGGGATGGTAGTAATCTAAGAATAAATGGAGGAGGAACATTCAACGGTACTTTATCTGCCCCAGATGGTGAAATAGGGGGGTGGACAATTGATAGTAACGCTATATTCATTGGAACGAAAGATACATCTGGATATACGACTAGTGGTATTACGTTGGCATCGGCTGGCAGTCTGCATAGTAAAACCTTTTACATTAATTCAAGTGGAAATGCTTTCTTTAAAGGAGAGTTAGAAGCTGCTACCGGGTCATTTACGGGTGCAATTACGGCAGAACAGGGAACCATTGGGGGCCTGACTATTGGTGTGGATGGGTCATTATCGGCGGCTAATTATTCACTTACATCCACTGGTATATTGACAGCAGTTGATGCACAATTAACTGGATTTGTAAGTTCAAGTGAAGGTCGAATTGGTAACTTCAATATTGGTACTAATTCTATACAATCAATATCGGGTAACATTACATTGGATTCATCCAATGACTCTATCACTGTAAAGGATACAACAGGCACCACTCGATTGTTGATTAATACAGATACATCATTACCAAGCCCAACATTAAATGATTCATTTACTGCAAATGAGGGAAACGAAGCAGCGGTGTCGAATAGTTGGGGTTCTTCAAGTCCTGGATTACAATCAAACACATACACATATACCACAACATTCACCAATTCGGGAACAACGAAGCCGGCATATACCGGCGCGTATGATTTTTCAGCCACAATTACTGCTAATTCATCTACCAAAAAGGTTTATTCGGGAACATATAGTTTAGCAGAATATATGACTGCTAAGGTATCGGTAAAACTCCAAATTTTAAATAGTTCGGATGTTGTGATAGGGGAAAGTTCAACCGTAACAGTTACGGCCAATAGTTTAATGGATGGTACTGGTGTTACTAAAGCGTTCCCAACTTCTGATTTTAATGTCACTGTTGATGTAGTTGCAAATACTCAGTATAAGGCCAGGTGGCATGTAACAACATCTGGTGGTTGGTTCGGATCGAAGCAGGGATCAGGTTCTCCATCGTATTCATATTTTGATTTAGATGGAACCGAAGATACCGTTGGTACATATGAATTATCGAAAACTATTATAAACGGTGGAGGGTTCCAATCTGCTGTTTCATCGACTAAATATATAACGTTGTCGGATAGTGCTAACGCTGTTGTCATATCAGGAAACACACATATGACTGGTGATTTGGAAATAACAGAAACCGGTACTATACCAACCGCTAATGTAGATACAATAACAAGTACAGGATTGGGTACTCTTAATAGTTTAAGGGTTGGGTATCCAATTTCAGGAGCACCCACAACTAGTCGATTAACTGTTGAAGGTAGAACTACAATAGAAGAACAGCTTATTGTGACTTTGTACGACCCAGGAGATGGAGCATTTTCATCTGTGGCTGATCTTACTAACAGACAATCAGAACCGCTTGACTCGGGTGCTATTGGGTTGTTAGTTGGTGTGACTTCTGGATCTCTTATAACAAATAAAAAAGCATCATTTATACCAAGAGGTACAGGCGATGGTACATCGGGAGTAACAGGAACCGATTTCAATAGAGAACTATTTTTTGATTATTCAAATGATAGGTGGGCAACTGATGATGATTTCAGAGTGGGAGGAACATTAAGTAAGGCCGCCGGGTCGTTTGTGATAGACCATCCAGTGCCTGAAAAATCTGAAACTCATACATTATGGCATTCGTTTGTTGAATCACCGACCGCAGGTGACAACATTTATAGATTTGAAGTTAGAATTATCAATGGGCTGGGAATAATAGAACTTCCTGATTATTTCCCGTACTTGAATACTGATATACAAATATGGGTGAATCCATTAGATCATTTCGGCAGAGCATATGGAAAGGTATTTAGTGTCAATAATACAATTGAAGTATTTGCTGACTCTGATGGTCTGTATAATGTACTTGTTATAGGAACTAGACATGATCCATTTATTGAAAATTCCTGGAAGGGGGTAGAAAGACATAAGTAATTAATTGTCTTTAATTGCTAATTGCGAAAGTCTTTTTTAAAAGTCTGGATTATCTTTGTCTGGTTGTCTGGTTGTCTTGCAAATATATATTATCTTTTTTGTAAAAGGGCATGGTATATTCGAATAATACTTTGTATATTCACACAAATGCAAATAATTCATCAATTGTAAACAATCATATATTTATAATAACAGAACGTAAAACCCATCCATCGTTTTTACGTGGGTGGGATGTAAGTTAATAACATTCTAAAAAAGGATTAAAAATATATGGGTAGGGACTGTCCACTACAAAGGTGGAGAGGAAATCAGACTTTGGCAACAAAGCACACTCTATGAAACCCGAACCCCATCCATCACCTCTGGTGTGGGTGAGTAGTTCACACAAAAGAATTAGGATTGCATATGAGTGAATTTATCGATAACATCAAGATAGATGTGGCACGTTTGGTAGAAACAACAATGGATGATACACCAAATATAGTATCAGATTTCATTGTCATTTTCCCAGGCAGATTTCAACCATTTCACAAATCACATTACAGTACCTATAAAAACTTGGTGAACAAGTTTGGTAGGGATAAGGTGTATATAGCAACATCCAATAAAACGGACGTTAATAAATCTCCATTTTCTTTTAGGGACAAAAAACGTATTATGGTAAAGATGTTCGGTATCCCAGCATCAAAAATTATACAAGTAAAGAATACATACAGCCCCAAAGAAATCACATCTAAATTTGATCCTAAAAAAACAGCGGTAATAACTGCAATAGGGGAAAAGGATGCTGCCAGACTGATGAATGGTAAATATTTTACAATGCACAAGAAGGGCACCCCAATGGAAGGGTATCGTGATAGGGGGTATGTTTTTGTATCACCAGCTGGTAATAATGATCTTAGTGGTACTTATGTACGTTCTGCCATTAAAACCGGTACACCAAAGGATAAATTGAACGTATTACAGACATTGTATCCCAAAGTAGACAAATCTGTATTCAATCTTATTATAGGAACACTATCCGAATGCATATCAGATGGAGATATATTATACTTTTTAGAAAATAGAAATTTAAATGAGTTATTAAAAGAATCAACTACAGCGCAATCAGCAGGTGCTGTATTATCAGTAGATGATGGTCCTCGATATCACTACCCCAATCATAGTACGTTTAGGAAAATATCAGACATACGCGCTGCAAAGATAGGATATACTGTTTTAGATTATATAATAAAAGGAGCAGATGATGGTGGTGAAATGGCTCCTGATTATCCCCACGGGCCCGTAGACGCTACATCATTCTTACCCGCTGGTGTAGCAGGGGTTAAGACTCCAATGAATCAGGAGGATCTGGTGGGATCTAAGGGATGGAAGAAATGGTATGCTCACGTCACCAGAGCGGCATCTTTGGTTGGATATGAAGTGATTAAAACGAAAGAAGAAAAAGCACGACAGGATACACAACAGAAACAATCATCCGCTCAATCAAAATCTGATCAAAATGTGAAGTTTAATAGAAATTCACTATCAGAAGAAACGGTTAATGCTATCAAAGTTGCATTGAATGAATTTCAGTCCAATGATAGCATGTTGGAAATTACGTATGAATTGTCAGATGATGACCGGCGTACCATAGAACAATTGGTGGATTTTACATTTGAAGAACTTAATATTACAAAATATCCAACTATTCGATTAACAAATGAACGAGAGGATATATCAACTACAGCGTATTATAACACACAGACACATGAAATAAAAATATACACAGAAAAGAGAGCGCTGGTAGATATTCTTAGATCAGTTGTTCATGAAATTGTACACCACCAGCAAAACTTAGAAGGTAGGTTGGTTCGTAATGAAGATTCTGAATGGGCAATAGGTGAAACTGACCCATGGGAAACCGAAGCACATGCAATGGCCGGGCATATCATTACCAAATTTAAGAATATATCAGAAAAGGATATATATCTAAATGAAAATCCAGATTCCGTGTCTGCTAGTGGCACACATTTCACCCATAACGACGCTAGAGCATTTGGTTTACATAAAAATAAAATGTATGTAGGAAAGAACAATGATATATATCACAGTAATTTGGCAGCGTCATATTCGTATGATAAGTTGATAACCGATCGTGAATATGAGTCTTTACCCCGTGGTAGGAGCGGTTGGGCATATCCTGGTAGATTATGGACCAAGCGGAAAGTAATATCATTTTGGAAATATCCTGAAAGTAAATCAAAACTAAAAATGGTATTGAAAAAAATAGAAAAAGAAGCTAATATTAAAATAATAGGAGCGGGATGGAAATTGGAAATATTTCCAGGTAAAGATGAAATAAATAATGATACTGCATATAATACAAACGCAAAAATAATTGATGTTGGCTCATACAAGGGAAGTAAAGATGCAACCGGTATAGAAAAATCTCACTTAAAATCTCCAATGAAAAAGAAAAGGAAATCCGTACCTGTTGGTGTGGGTGCCCGGCGACGAATCCCAGGACAAAGAAGAGGAGAATCTCCAGCACAGGCTAGAAGTAGATTAGGTATGAATGAAGATATTATATTGGAGGGCGGCGCATATGGGCATATGTCTCACCCATTTGATGATATGGACTTGACATTTGGCGACTTAAAAATACTGATCACCAATGCACTGCAAGGAAAGTTGGAAATGACATCGGAAAAGACAGATGGAATGAATATCATGATTTCATGGAAGAACGGAAAGTTGATATTTGCTAGAAATGGATCTCATTTGAAAAACTTTGGAAAGAATGCACTTGATATTAACAGCTTGAAATCTATGTTCGCTGGTAGAGGAACAATTGAAGAAGCATTTTCAACCGCAGCTGATGATTTGAATTCGGCACTATCAAAACTGTCAGAAAAACAGAAAACTAAAATATTTGATGAAGGTCGGATGTTCATGTCTCTTGAAGTAATTTCATTAAAGAATCTAAACACCATACCATACGATTCTAATATGTTGATATTTCATGGTTCATTTGAATATGATGAAAACGGAAAAATCGTTGGACAATCAACAACATCTGGTAGCTTACTAAGTAAAATGATTAAGCAGATAAATCAGAATATACAAAAAACATACAATATATCTGGTCCTCCGATAGTAAAGTTACCCCAAACAAATGACTTTTCTAAAACACAGGATAAGTTTTTAAGAAAACTATCCAAACTACAGAATGAATTTAGATTGAAGGATACCGATTCAGTAGCGATGTATCATCAATCGTGGTGGGAGCAGTTCATAGATAAAGAAGCTAAGAAGAGAAATATATCACTTAGAAATAAAGATAGAATGGGGCTTGTTCGTAGATGGGCATTCGGTGATAAATCATTTAGATTGAATAAGAAATATATATCTGATATGGATGTTTTGAATTGGGCAAAGAAATATGATAAAAATAACCATCTTGGGCAGTTTAAAAAGAACATTCTCCCATTCGAATTATTATTTCTTGAATTGGGTGCTCAAGTATTGTCAAACTTTAAATCAGTGTTGATTGTGAATCAAGATAAGGCTATGGAATCTCTTAAAAAAGAATTGGCATCTGCTGCTAAAGAACTTAGAAAAACAAAAGACATTGCTAAATTGGATAAGTTTAAATCTGCACTCCAAAAGCTTAGAGCGATTGGTGGGATGAATGCTATAGTTCCGACAGAAGGTTTAGTTTTTCACTACAAGGGGAACATTTACAAACTAACCGGATCGTTTGCAAACACACACAGAATACTATCTCTTTTGAAATTTTAATGAATATACAACTAACACACATATTAGAATCAGTATTAATAGAAAGTGGAGGAACTCCAGGAGTAAATTCACTTTTAGACAAAAGATTTTTTAAATCGACAATAGATAATACCAACAAAATTTTAGGATTGTCATCTATTAAAATGAAACCGCTTGGGAATACATCAAAACCGATTCTTGGGGATGTTGATCTTGCGGTATCTATGAAGGATATAGCATCTGTAATAGGAACAACAAATCCAAAAACATTTTGGAAGGATTTGGATTCATATTTGAAGAAAAAGAAAGTAAAGGATTATGTGATTTCAAAGGGACTGTCACAGTTTAGTGTATCAGTCCCTATGGTTGATTCATCAAAAAAACAGAAAAACAGAATATCGGATCGGTCCGGAACATTGGACCCAACAACGCTGGCATGGGTTCAGGTTGATTATATGATAGGCGATGTGGATTGGATGGGGGATATTTTAACATCGAATCCTGATAGCAATTATAAGGGCGCCCATCGGAATATATTTATCATGTCAATACTGTCAAATATATTTCTAAATACCAAAGGGTCCTCGGCCATCAAAAAGAAAACACAGCTGAATTTGAGAAAAGGATTTCAAATTGTTGACCTGGGGAAAACGAAAAGAGGTCGCATAACCAAATCAAATATAAAGACAATAACTAAAGATTTGAGTAAGGTAGCTGTGTTTCTATTTGGAAGTGGCACCAATAAGAATGATATAAATTCATTCGAATCCATATGGAAGCTCTTCAACAGTACCAAATTCAAATTTCCAGAACAAAGATCGAACATAATAACGGATTTCAAAAATAGAATATCAAAAACACGGGGCCTAGATGTCCCATCGGAAGTATAAAATATATTTAATCTATATTTATAATAACAGAGCGTAAAACCCACTAATAGCTTTTGTGTTGGTGGATTGTAAGCGACAAGCGTAGTAATTAACCTTGACTTAAAATATATGGACAGTCCCTGTCCATCACAAAGGTGGAGGAAAATCAGACATTGTTAGCAATGCACATCTTGCGACGTCCGAAACCCAACCCATCGACATAGCCGATGGTGAGTAGTTCACAATAACAAGGTTACAATATGACATTAATTAGAGTAAAGGATGGCACAGTAAACGAATCACAACGTAAACGGATGATGCATAAATCACGCCGGAAAATCATTGATGTGTTGAACAATGAATACAGACAGGATACATTTGGTACGTACGTTGTCACTCGAGATGAAAGAGAAGAAAGGGAAGTAAGTGAAAAGAAGCTAAAGGACGAAAAATCAGAAATATTCAGAACGCAACATTCGTGTCCATTATGTGATAAGTTTTTTACGACAAAACTGGATCGAAAATTTTACTATAGAACAAATCATTGTTTTGAATGTCAGGTTGAATTTGAATCAGAGATGAAGGCGAGTGGGTTGTTCTTAGAATGGGAACGTATGAAGGTCATACAAAATGAATTATCCATTTTTAATGATCATAAGCAGAAATTTGAAGAAGCGTTAAATGATATTAGACCATATTCTGAACTTGTTACAGATGCTGGGTATGTTAATAAATTTGAAATAAGCACAGAGCAGTTTAATCAAATCAAAGAAGATATCCAGGACGACCTTAATTTTATTGAAGAAAAAACACCAATACTCATAGAAAAGCTCGCAGAAATAATAGAATCCCTGTTGGAAAGAGATACGAATGGTATAATAGCAAAATACGATATCATATTTGACAAGATAGCAAATAATGTAGTAGAAAATGCTTAAAAATATAAAAGAAATATTAATACTGTTGTTGATTTTGATAGTAGGGTATCAGTTTTTATACCCATCTAAAGAAATTATAGAAAAGCCAGTCATAAAAACAGTAATAACGGTTGATACAACATTTATAGATATCGTAAAAACTGACACAGTGTATGTTCCAACTCGTATAATAAAAACAGACACTGTCAAAATACCAATAACAGTAGACACACTATCCATTATACGAGACTATTATACTGAATATACATACAGTGATACACTGACCGTTGATTCGCTTGGGTATGGTTATTTGAAAGATACTATATTTATGAATAGAATAACATCCAGAATAGTATCGTGGGATTATAGCATTCCCATAATAACCAATACCGTAGAAACTACAATTACACTCCCCCCTAAGAGGGAGTTTCATTTCTATTTGGGTGCGACTGTAGGCGGAAGCAAACAATCCATAAATTATTTTGGCCCTTCGTTGGGATTTAAAACCAAATCTGATAAGTTTTTTACGTTGGGCGCTGGGATAGTCGGTACCGATAATATTGGTATGACGTTCTCTGCATATTACAGATTTAGACCCTTTAGATAATGGCACAGCTATCACAGGCAGAATTAATAAAACAACGTATAAAAGAAGAATACATAAAGTGTAAAACGGACTGTTCTTATTTTCTTAACAAGTATTGTTATATTCAGCATCCTGCTCGTGGTAAGGTAAAATTTGAATTATACCCGTTTCAGGGAAATTCACTTGACGAAATTCAACATAGCAAAAATACAATTATATTGAAGTGTCGTCAAATGGGAATATCCACTTTAATTTCTGGATATTCACTATGGTTAATGCTATTCCACAATGATAAATCAATTCTTGTTCTTGCTATTAAACAAGAAACTGCAAAGAACACTATTAAAAAGGTTCGTTATATGAACTCTGCATTGCCATCGTGGCTGAAAATGCAGACGCCAGAAGATAACAAACTATCATTGGCATTTAGCAACGGGTCATTTATTAAGGCAACGACATCAAGCGGGGAAGCGGGTCGTTCAGAAGCACTTTCATTATTGATATTTGATGAAGCTGCATTTATTGATGATATTGCATCCATATGGACAGCGGCCCGACCAACACTATCCCATGGTGGGCAGTGTGTGGCTATATCCACTCCGAACGGGGTAGGTAACTGGTTTCATAAGAAGTACACACAGGCCGAATCAGGCGAAAACATGGAGTGGGCATTTATGAGGCTCCACTGGACGTTACATCCTGAATACGATCAGGAATGGCGGGATGGTATGGAACGGGAACTTGGTGCAAAGAAAGCTGCTCAGGAATGTGATTGTGCGTTTAATAGCTCCGGTGATAGTGTAATTGAAATGGATCTTATTAATTTCTACAAGGAAACGTATGTAAAAGAACCATTGGAAAAGCGCGGACTTGGTGGAAATTATTGGTTATGGGAATATCCCCCATTTGGTCAAGGTAATAGATCATATATCGTTTCAGCAGACGTGGCTCGTGGTGACGGTAAAGACTATTCGGCGTTTCATGTAATAGATGTAGAATCTTGTATTCAAGTGGCCGAATATCGAGGTCAAATTGATACCACTACATTTGGGAATATGCTTGTTTCGGCAGCAAAGGAATGGAATAACGCGCTTCTTGTAATAGAACGCGAAAATCAGGGTTGGGCGGTTATTCAAACGGTAATAGACCAGCAGTATCAAAACTTATTTTATATATCAAACGATCTAAAATACGTAGAAACAGAACGGATGATAACTAACAAGATAAACAGAGAAGAAAGTAATATGATACCTGGGTTTAGTACCAACTCTAAAACAAGACCTCTTATCATTTCAAAACTGGATACGTATATGAGGGAAAATGCTGTTGAAATACAATCATCTCGTATGATAGATGAATTGTTTACATTCATCTGGAAAGCAGGTCGCGCACAGGCAATGAGAGAATATAATGATGATCTGATTATGTCATTTTCTATAGCACTTTGGATTCGTGATACGGCTCTTCGTTTAAGACAAGAGGGTATAGATTTGACGAAAAAGATATTAGATGGAATGTCATTGGGTGGTAATAAACACAATGCTATATATTCAAATAATTCTTCGATTGGCAGTGATCCATATAAAATACAAATGGGAGATAATGAAGAAGATTTGCGATGGTTGTTGGGATAACGCTTTCTTTTGTTATTAATTCATTAGTGTATATTTATATGAAGGTAACAGACAACATACCGTAGGGACTGCGGAAATTTACGCCCGTGAATATATGAATTAGCAATAGTTGATTCAGTTCGGGAATCCACTCACTGGGAGTGGTAGTTCAAACATTAGAAGTATCAATTTAGAATAAATAAATATTATGGCGGACACTAGTCTTAGAAGTAGATTGAAACGAGTATTTGGCTCAGGAACAATTGTTAGAGTTCTTGGAAAGAATAAAGTTAGGACGATGGATACTAACAGCCGCCAGATGATCCCACGACATAAATACAGAAGTAGACATGGGTATGGTGGTATTGTTAAGGGAAGTGGAGCCAACACATCTGCTCAAAACTTGGCATATCTAACGAATAGACGGGAATTATTCAGAGATTATGAATCAATGGACAATGATGCAATTATTGCATCTGCTCTTGATATATATGCGGATGAGTGCTCTAAGAAAAATGAATTTGGTGACATACTTAAAATCACATCATCAGATAGTGAAATTCAAGATATATTGAATAACCTGTTTTATGATATTCTTAATATAGAATTTAATATCTGGCCTTGGGTACGTAGTGTGTGTAAGTATGGAGATTTCTTTTTGGGGCTTCAAATAAAAGACGAAATAGGAATCCAAAACGTACTACCACTATCAGCGTATGAAATTATTCGTGAAGAAGGGTTTGATGAAGAAAACCCACAGGATATACAATTCGAATATGATGGTGTTTATGGGAAGAAAACGTTACACAATTATGAAGTGGCGCATTTCAGATTATTGAATGATTCTAATTTTGTACCATATGGAAAAAGTATAATAGAAAACGCTAGACGTACTTGGAAGCAGGTTACACTCTTAGAAGATGCTATGTTGATTCATCGTATTATGAGAGCACCCGAACGAAGAGTATTTAAGTTGGATGTTGGTAACATTGCACCAAACGATGTAGAAAACTTCATCAAACAGCAACAGAGTACACTTAAAAAGATACCATATATCAATCCAAACACGGGCGACTATAATTTAAAGTACAATATACAAAATTTGACAGAAGATTTTTTCCTTCCTGTTCGTGGTGGGGATAGTGGTACGAGCATTGAAAACTTACCTGGATTGGAATATCAAACAATGGAAGATATTGAATACGTCCAGAAGAGATTAATGGCGGCACTTAAAATTCCTCGTGCATATCTTGGATATGAAGAAGATACAAGTGGAAAGGCTGTATTGGCAGCTGAAGATTTTAGATTCGCTGGAACAATTGAAAGAGTTCAACGGATGATTGTATCTGAATTATATAAAATTGCGGCAATTCATTTATATGTTCTTGGAAAGACTGATGAATCATTATTGGACTTTACTATTTCACTTACAACGAATTCCACTATATATGAACAGGAAAGGATTAGAATTTGGCAAGAAAAGATTAGAACGGCTGTGGATGCAAGGGATACAAAAATGATATCGGAAGATTGGGTATATGATAAGATTTTCGGATTTTCTGATGATGATGTTAAAGATGAACGTAAGAAAGTAATAGAAGATACTGAACGATCATTTAGGTTGAGACAGATAGAAGATGAAGGGAATGACCCTGCTGATTCCGGACATAATGTTCAGGGTGGGCAAGTAGTTGATCCATTTGGAGAACAACCCCAGTTTTCAGGTGAAGATGATTCTAATGATGATGCATTAAAAAATGGCGGCCGTCCACGGGAAAATCAAAGTAAATATGGTACAGATAAGCATTCAATGGGAAGGGACCCACTGGGAAACAAAGAAAACAGTCCATCATTTTCTAACAACGAACTATTTTTAAAAATACAAAACTTGAAATCTAAAAGGGGTATGCTTGTTGAAAAGCAAGCGTCTAGACCATCATCTATGATGGACGAAGACAATATAATCGAATAAATAAAAATAAGATTATATTTATAGAAGATTTAGTGTACTTTATATTTATTTACTATGAAAAAACTACGACATTCAAAATATAAGAATACCGGATTTCTTTTTGAAATAATGGTAAGGCAGATCACATCTGATATCATTGGAGGTAAAAAGAAATCGATATCTGAAAGACTGTTGGCAAAATACTTTAATAAATCAACGGAGCTTGGAAAAGAAAATTCACTCTATCAGATTCTAATTAAAGAACGAACTACAGATGAAAGAAAGGCAGATCGTATTCTTGATACTGTTATAGACGCACGTCGCAAGTTAAGCGAAAGTAAGTTACGGGAAGAAAAGTTTGAATTGGTAAAGGAAATAAAAGAATATTACAATGTCGATGATTTTTTCAGATCGGAGTGTCCTAACTATAAAGTGTTGGCATCTGTTTGGAAGGTATTTGAAAACGCAGTTTCATCTGAATTATATAATCCATCTGTGGTATCAGAAGCCAAAGACACTATAATAGAATCAGTATTAACAACGGCAAGTACAAAAAACATTGATCCGTTTATTGATTATTTCAAAGGACAGGATCAAAGAACAAGAAAACTATCATACAAGATTTTAATTGAAAACTTTAATAAGAAGTATTCAGGATTGTCAACAGAACAAAGAATGTTATTGAAGGAATACATTTTGAATGTGTCAAATACCAATTCGTTGCGAGAAACAACGAACAGATTTGCAGATTCCGCTATTAATAAGCTTACATCATTTTTATACAATATAGATGATTCAGTGACTCGTATTAAATTAAAAGAAACTATAAAACAACTAGATAACGTTAAATCTGGAAAGCTTGTGAAGGAATCACAATTAAGCGCTTTAATGTTAACGTATGAACTTATATCGGAGATTGAGAATGTCACAAAAGTACAATAACGCACTTAAATCATTCATAGACAAATTCAACAAATGGCTAAAGTCAGATGCTACTACGGGTGCTAACGGCCATGTTTTTTATAGACAGCTATATGTGAAGCCTGGAAAGGTTTATGATAAAATCATTGCATATGATGTTTGGGATGGTGATCATAGAAAAAAGATGGGATCGGTTCATGGGTTTGTTGTAAAGCAAGATGGAACATCTGGTAAGTTCGTGGAGGGTGATTTGTTAAAACCAGCCGGTTATAATAAGCCAGCAACAAACTTTAAACGTGGAAGCATTTATAGTTCCAATTTTAACTTTGGTAGTCATAAATATGGGATAAGTGAATCAGTTAACGCCGGATTTCCAGATGTATTTGATGCAATAGATATGAAGGTGGACAATCCAACAGTAGAAAACGTAACCATTTTTTTAGAAAAGATCCGCGTCAAATCTAAATTCGCAAAATCTATAGCAGATGCGTATATGGGATATAAATCAGGAAAGGTATCAAAGGAAAGGGCAGTATCTACACTAATGGAAAATTTGAGTGAAGTAAAACATGAAGCCCTTGATCTATTAGTAGATATTCTTTCTAATTCAATGGAACATTTCAGTTCAAATAAGGATTTTGTTAAAGATATGCTATCATTGGATAAGACTTTAGATAAAGCCGGATTGAATAAAATATATACAGATTATTGGAAAATATCTCCTATAAAGAGAATGAAAATGACAACCGCTGAATGGCAGCGATGGATTTTACAACATGGAATGAAGAAAAATATGAACGAAGCACTTAAACCAGCCGACAAGAAAGTAATTGACGCCTTTTATGATAAAAAAGCAGCAGATGGTAAGTTATTGTCGACCGATGGTAAGGTTTTAGATAAAAGCGAAATGGGTGGTGGTAAATTTGCAGAATGGCATAATGGAAAAATTCGTGTTACACGAAAAACTGCCGTAAGATCAGATGATGATATTGTTAGATATATGAAAAAATCAATACCATCCGGGCTATTATCAGAAACAGATGAAAAGGGATCAGCATATGATGCGTTTTTTAAATCCATGCTAAAGAAGCATGGTGTAGATTCTCCTGATGAATTTGAATCTGATGGGGAAAAGAAGAAATTCTTTGATAAAGTAGATGCGGCCTGGAAGGCTGACAATGAAACGGATGTGGATGAAACAACAGCATCCGCAAATGTCCAGGGATATAATGTTCCTGGTGCATTTAGCAAGGATAAAAAATCAGCAAAGGAAAAGAATCTTACTAAAATTGCACATGGTACATTTGCTAAATCAATAGATGAAAGTCAAAAAGTACTGGATAAGATCGGAGATAAATTAGCCGATATGGAAGAACGTGGTAAGGATAACACACCAGAATATAAGGTACTTTCTAAGAAATGGAAAGCTCTTGATAATAAATTAAATGAAGCATTGGGTCCCTATTATTTTAAAAAGCAATTGGGAGAACTAAAATCAATACTTCGTGGTTGGAGTATAAACTTCCATAGTGCCAGGAGTGGTGATGATGGTGTTATAGTAGAACCTCCAAATTCAGATAGTTACATGACCATTTTTATAAATGGGTCTTGGGAATATACCGAACATGACAAATTTTCATATGAATTGAGAGTTGTTAATGGACACGAAAAAGAAATGTTTTCAGCAGATAATTTGTCTTGGGGTGTATTGAAGCAGTTATTAAAGAAAATGACTAAAAAGTTTGAAATGAATGAATCTGCTGGTTGTTCTTGTGGCTGCGGTGGTTGTGATGAAGCAAATCAGTTAGAAGAAAACGTATACAAATCAAAAATTCCAAATGAATGGGCCGATGAAATAGAGAAAAAAATAAATGCTCCATACGTTGAAACAACAGTATCTACGTTGGGCGGAGAAGAAAGGGCATCTGTTATGATCAGAGTAAGTCTTGATAGTAAAGATTCTTGGAATAATAATATCTATCAGAATTCTAGATATGGCCAGTTTAAGGTTCGCTATGATGGTGTATTGGAAGGATTTTCGCAATCACATAATCTAAAGAAGAAATTCAGAAAGACTAAAGTAAAAACAACATCGGATGTTATTAAAAAAATAAACAAATGGATTTCCGATAACCAATAAGAGAAGATTATGAAATTAAAGGATATATTAGACGGTGGATACAAAATAGAACAAGGACAAGTCTTTACTGATAAGGATTGTCCTCCGTTTAAAACTCCCAAACAAATAGCAGAAGACGATGTGAATGAAGTAACATATCGTGAATTCAAAAATGATGAATCAATGACATCTCGTCAAAAAGTTGGAACTGCTATTAAACAAATGAATGGACTTCTTTATCAAATGGAACAGTTGATCCGCCAAAGTTCAAAATTAAAAAATGAAATGGGAATGGACCCATCCGAATATTGGAAATCTACTCATTCTAAATTAGAACGTGTAACGCGTCGTGTTGTTAAAGTAGCTAAACACTTAAAGGAATTGAAAAAAGAACAGAATGATCATTTGAGTGAGGGTGTTAAAGCTGGAATTAGTACTATTGGTGGATTTAACGTGGCGATGAAGATTGATGGGGTACGTCCCAATGATCTTAGAAAAATTAGAGATTGGCAAAAAACTGCTAAGAAAGGATATGTGAATGCGAAGGGTAAGGCAACTGTGGCATCTTTTAAAAAGTGGCTCAAATTATATCAACCAAAGGAATACTATGCAAAGTGGAGGAAGGACAGTCCAACCTGGAAGGATGATAGTTTCGAAGTATTCTACACAGAATAATATGAAGATTAAAAAAGAAGATATAGAACGGTTAGTTAGAAGTGAATTGAATGGAAACATTCAACTATCGGAAGAACTAACAAGCAGCGATATTGATATGATACGTGAACTTATACGTAGAGAAATATCGCTTGTATTCTTTACTCTTTTCAAGAAAAGATCAGTATGGGTATAATTATAACAAACAACGAGCGATAAATGAAAGAATTACTAATTGATCACATGCCATTTAAGTTTTCGGCAACTCAAATAAATGAATCTGTCAAAACTGGAGGACCTCTCGTTGTCAATGGTATTTTGCAGAGAGCAGAAGCAAAAAATCAAAATGGTAGGGTTTATCCTAGAGAAATTCTTGAACGTGAAGTTAACAAATACAATGATAGATTTGTAAAGAATAGAAACGCATTAGGTGAATTGGATCACCCTGAATCATCGGTCGTCAATCTAAAAAACGTATCTCATAATATAAGAGAAGTTTATTTTGAAGGAAATGAAGTTAAGGGTGTAGTGGAAGTTCTATCTACTCCCAGTGGTAACATATTAAGGGAACTTTTCAAGAATAACATTACTCTTGGAATAAGTTCACGTGGAATGGGATCGGTGAAGCAAATGAAAGAAGGAACGGTTGAAGTTCAAAATGACTTTGAATTGGTAGCTTGGGATTTTGTTTCTAATCCATCCACACAGGGAGCATTTATGATTCCAATGAATGAATCGGTTGATGCAAGCCGACAATTAACGACTGATGAATATCTTTGCAACGAATGGTGCAAATCACAGGATATAATGAGACGTATACTTGAACAATTACAATAATACAAAAATAAAAGGTTATAATAGTGGCAAATAAAGCAAATGGAATTGGTGTAGAAGTACGGAACGGTAATGTTGATCGTGCTCTTCAAATTTTTAAGAAGAAGGTTAAGAATAGTAAAATTTTAATAGATTATAAAGAACGGATGGAATTTAAAAAACCATCTGATATAAAACGAAGAGAACGTGCATTAAGAAAGAAACGTTCCAAAAAGTACGAGAATTCTGTACAATATTGAATTTATTTTGAATATTCTATATGTTTTTCATTAATAAATTATACTTATATACAAAGAACGAATACCTATTTTTATAGTGTAACGCATATCTAATTGTATTAGAGCACAAATTATTAGCTCTATTGGTAAGAGAAATCTAAATGAATAAACTTGCAGAAGAAGCAATTGCCGATGCAAAAGCGCTGCGTGAAATGGCAGTAGCAAACGCGGAAGTAGCATTGCAGGAAGCCTTCAGCGAACGTGTTAGTGATCTAGTCAACGAAAAAATTGATTCAGAAATTTCAGAAATGGAAGATGAAGATGATGTGGAAGATGATGAAGATTATACGGATGATGAAGAAGTAGATGAATCATCCACCAATGAAGAGGATACTAAAGCCGACTCAGATGATGGTGAAGATCTCGATGATGACGAAAGTGATTCTGATGAGAGCCTTGATGAAATGGATGGTGACGAAGAAGATGAAGACGAAGAA
>Ga0136555_1000315_pt1 | contig 19843 bp, 22 predicted proteins | sample AntRauTorckE5432_FD_104927 | JGI IMG/M metagenome (GOLD analysis project Ga0136555, IMG submission 104927) | Saline lake microbial communities from Rauer Islands, Antarctica - Metagenome Torckler E5 #432 | ecosystem: Environmental > Aquatic > Non-marine Saline and Alkaline > Saline | place...
AGCTGGTACCTCAAAACGTAAACAATTTGCGTACTATTTACGTGATGTGCTTGATGTATCTAAGGAACGTGGTTATAAAAAGGTAAATGTTTTAACTGATAGTGTTAGAATACACGTGGCATTCAATGAAATTATTAAATACCTGTCAACATCCTTATTGGAATTGCCTGAATGGGAAGTACTGCAATACATGTGCACTAAACACAAATATCCTAACCGTATGACCAGTTTTGATTGGCAATACTATGTAAACGCAAATCCAGATTTAGCTGCCAGCGGAGTAATTGATAGCAATAAAGCGCGTCAACATTGGCGTTCTAAGGGTATGAGAGGAGGCCGTATAGGTCAAGCATCAATATCTCCCACCACCAGTGCAGATGGAGCAGCATTTGCATTGAATTTAGACAACGCAGCGTTGTTGCAATTATTGGAAGCTAGTGTAGACAGCTCATTAAAGAAAGATCAACCACTGATGGAACAATTGGCAGGACACATGTCTATCGTTATACCTAACGTTTTTGTCAATAACAGCTCAGTCGGTACAAAATTAGCCCGAACAATTAAATGGATTGATAACCTGTATGAAGAAATATAATCAGTATGCGTTTAATACTTAAAAACTTAAACATATACCTGGTATATGAGTGAAATTGAGGAAAAAATGATATTCTCAACCGATATTAGAGTTCAAAACAATAACAAAGGTACATGTGTTTTACCAGACATGACATCGCGCTGTATGGTTCCCACTAAAATAGAAGTTGTAGAACTAACCGGTCCACGCGATTCCAAAGAGGAAAAACCCGCCAAAGATATTATCTGCCGAGTATTTTCAGGCACGGAGTTATGTAATTTAGCTCAACCCTACTTTCAAGAAAGCAATGTTATTGATCTTTCTACATATTCGGGTTTTGTTGAGCGTAACGGGCGTGTAAGTGTTGATATTACAAATAAGGACAAGTCTATCAGGGAATTTCGTTTTATTACGCATTATGGTTTTTCTTACGGTGATGTTATTTTTCAAGAATGCAATGTTAATTTCGAAGAAGTCATAAATAATATAAGCAAAGCTGGACGGTGTACTAAATTATCTTTAACTTTCAGCCGTCCTGTAGAATCATTATCGTTCATGACAACATCGCGTTGTCTGGAAGGTGAATGGATTGAAAGCTTCTCAGCTGAAGTATCTGGCGAACAGGACGAAGTATTTGTGTTCGATTTTGTCAATGATCTGCAAGACTATGGCGATAACTTGAAATATATGACCCTTAAGGTTGTGTGCAATGAAGAAGGACCTATTTTGAATGCCTATATTAGTGCATGGGGCTTTCCGTATGTCAAATTATAATTACCGCCTAGAAGGGGGTTTGGGCCTTAGTTTAGGTTTGGGCTTGACTGGAGCTGGTTTAGGTTTGGCTGGAGCTGGTTTAGGCTTAGCTGGAGCTGGTTTTGGTTTTGGTTTAGGCCTAGCTGGAGCTGGTTTAGCATCTTCTGGTCGCAATTTCTCGTATCCAAACAACACAAAATCTTTTGCATAATATTGATTTATTAGTTTTATGCTATCGGAGTTTAAATAGTCTATGTGGTTAATCGTTGTACTAACATTAACATGTATGTCAAAGTCTGTATAACCATACTTGCGAATATCTATTGTTAATGTTTCTTTTTTAAACACAATTACATTCGATATTAAGTTTTCCCCGTCAACACATAAAAAATTATACTGTGGTATGGCATGGTTATCAGGATTAGTTTTGATCATATCCTGTAGAGCTTTGTATACTATTTCGGGACATGAATATAAGTCTACTGATTTCTTCCAAAATAATTCACTCATTGCTCGACTGTAAGGATTCCTGACAACGGATATAATTTTAAGTTTGTCGTTAAACTCAATACCTAGCCTTTTGCTATGTTCTTTTAATACTGAATAAGTCAAGTGTTGCGGTGAATATTTATTATTCGGTGATGGTAATCCGTGCGAATTTATTGCACCGCGTAACGTTTCAGCATATTTATTTTTGAAATACCTTTCCAAAGATGTGCCGCCCGTTTTTGGAATATGTATAAATTAACATGTTAGCGTCCTTGTAGTAAGGCATCTAATTATAGGCAATATAATATTTACCGTCTCTTATCCTTATATTTAGGTTTTGACTTGTGCTCTTTATCTTTGCGGGTTCCTTTGCGCATCCTAATTTTTGATTTCGAGTCAAAAGAACCAGAATCCTGTTTTTTATGGTTATCCGTTTTAATTTCATTGTACACTCTATTCCCAATGAGTTGATCCTTGGGAATAGATATTCCGTGACTTCGTAGTTTCGCGTTGTTTAACTTGCCGCATAACTCAGCGTCATGTTTATTGAAATCAGTAAATTGAGACTCCAATTGCTCAATTTCACCATCAATATCCTCTTCAATATCCTCTTCATTCATTTCTGCCATGTTATTTTTTCCCTGGATTCATTTTTGGTTTTAGTTTTGGTTTTAAATTATTAGCAATTTCGGCTAATATATCTATTTGTTTGCTCATCAGTTCATTTTGCGTTTCTACACTATTACGTAACAATAGTACGGTATCTGCCAGATTTAACGATCCGTTTTCGCTGCGATATTCTAAATAATTACCCAGAACTTCGTTCAGCATAGTCCCTAACATCATGGGGTCTTCCTGTGCCTCGAATTCTAATCCTAATTCCGAGGATTCAGACGGAGATTGTTCAAGATCCTCCTCGATTTCTAATCCTATTGAATTTTCGCTCATTACAGTATTTATCTATTTCTGTCTAAGTATGTATATATGAAGCCTGATTTTATGAATATCGTCAGTGCACATAAATTTTTAGATAATGCTAGATTGGATACTATAATTCACCCACGCAAGGGAATTCAAACATATAGAAACAATACAATAGATTTTGACCCCAAGGATAAATCCTTGTTAATTCACTTGTTAAATAAAGTGCAACGCAAATTCCAAAATAAATGTCTGTTAGAAATTGGTAATATTCAACTAATTCTTTTAAAGAGGGGATGTTACTGGAATTTCCCATTTACGCTGAATAATACTATAGTATTTACACCAGAACTTCTTGATAAACCACACAGTAAGATTGTCGAAATCCTGATCCATGAAGTGGTACATATTGATCAAAAACGCAATCAAAAGAAATACGACGACTATTACGCAACTTTGGGATTCGAACGGTATGACATTGATTTTGGTGAGCTTACACAGCATCTTCTTGATAATCCAGATGGCGTAAAATATGAATGGCTTTGGAACAATAAATACATACCCTGTGCAGTACTAACACCTGATCTAAAATTCAGGAGCCTAATTCTTGAGATCAATACAAATCATAACTCTTATGACGATACACATTACAAAGTTCACGAGTTAGATAAGGTACCTATCTATAATAATAGATTCGGTACTCTCCGTCAACTATACCATCCTAATGAAATATCCGCCCATTTGATCAGTGACTGGATATACCATGACAAGGAGCATGTCCAGGTAAATTACGATGAATTGGTAACTGTGTTAAATAGATAAATGATAAAATGAAACATACTTATTATTAATGCCGAACTCAAACTCGAATGATTCAAAATTAATATGTTCAAAATGCAAGGATAAAGATAAATCCTGTTTTTCTTCAAAACAGGAGCTTGAAAAACATGAGTGGGTATGTCATCCATCAGATATGTACCAGAAATCATGGAGTAAACATTACCAGGACGGGACTCTCCGTAAGTTTAATTTAGGTTACCAAGATGATCCCTATTACTAATTAACAGGCCATTTATTATTTATCTGAAGAAGTCTTCACCATGTTCTTTGTTAATAACATTTAGATATACAAGAGCAGCACGGGAAGCCAATTGTTCGGCATCTGTTTTCTTTCTCTCTTTGCCTATCCCTATCAAGAAACCACTACGGTCGCGGACACCGACCGTATGCATTCGTTGACTACTCTTTCCCTCGCCTTTCAATGTTTCCCATTTAGGGAAGATACCATAAAGTTTTTGGAAGTGTGTTTGTAACTGATCCTTATAGTTATCGTCGAATTGAATAAGTTTAACCAAATCTATATGTTTTTCATACGTATTGCGTACAAATCGTTGACAATATAAATAACCATTGGAACGGTTATTCATAAGATTATTAGACAGGCTTATAAGTTGTTGCGATAGTTTAATATACTTATCAATATTTAAGCTATCGCGGTCTTTAACATCCAATAAATTTAACGCTGTGTTAACTTCTTGATATTGTTCATATTTAGTGGACCAATCCTGTTTAATTACTTGGCTACCATTATCTAGAAAAATAGCAGCCAAAAATGCTTCAAATAAATCTTCCAATATGCGTACGTTTTCGCGCCCCCCTTCATTCTCAACATGTTGTGATATTATAACCCATTTACCAAACCCTAAACGCCGTGCCAATTCACCCAATGTGGTACCCCGGACCATTTTAGTCCTGGTTTTAGTCAGGAAACCCTCTTTTTCATGACTATAACGATCGTATAGATAGGTACCTATCACGCTATTTAATACTGTATCGCCCAGAAACTCATAAGATTCATTGCATGTATCTTGCAAGGGTATGCACCTATGATCTAAAGGCTCTATGTTAGCTGTTTTAAGATAGGATCTGTGTATAAAAGCTTGCTGATACACCTCTATGTTGTTAACTCTTAAATCGAAACCATTATCTTTCATAATAGTTTCCACAACTTTCTTGGTGATCCATTCATTGTTTGGATTCTGACGTTTGATGTACTTACTCATATCAGCTTAATAGTATCAATCGTGTCATTTTTAGTATGATATGAAAAATTATAATAATAATGATGATGATTGTGGTCGAGGTTGAAGTTCTGTTGTGTATTCTACAATGCTGCTGAACTCCAATTTATGTCCAAGATATTTCTCAGTTTGTTTGATAGGATCAAGACCTCCGCCCATCTGTAGCAAATTAATATAATCGCCGGCTACAGCATTAACCAGACTGCTTCCCTCATTGTCTCGTTTAATCTTATCGAAAACCTCTATTGCTATACATTTACTCCACAAGTATGAATAGTATTTACAACCATAGACACACAAGTGTAAAAATCGTGTTGTCATATCCACAGCATCATTATACTCTATATTTGGTATATGTTCCGATAACAATTCTTCCCAAACAGCCCTTCTGTCCATCATATTATCAACATTGTCTCGAAAGTATCTCAGGGCCACATTACCCAATAATAGTTGGCGTTGCAATTCTTGAGACATAAATGTTTTGCGTGTAGCTATGAATTTAGTCAAAACATCCCCTGGTATAGTTTTTTCTGATATAAATTGCAGGACTGCTGCATCCCACATCCATTCTTCCAATAACTGAGATGGAAACTCCACATAATCTGTTAAACATGCATTTCCAGATGCACTGGCCCATTTAGCATGTCCTAATAATTGATGAACCGCGTGTCCAAATTCGTGAAAAAATGTTAGAAGCGAAGACTGTGTAAGGTGTTTTTTACCCAGATTGGCTATCACTAAAGATACCGCAGAATCGTTACAAGCTTCATTGTGGGAACTGACACGCATCATACACATATGTCCGAATTTGCCCTTACGTGGAAATAAGTCTAGAAGTATATGTCCTAGGAATTCTTTTTGTTTACTACAACATCTTTATGCCATAAACCCATATCATTCGTTGCTTTTTGATGTTCTAATTCGAATTCTAGACCGAAGAACCCTTCATACAACTTTATCATTTGTTTGATAGTGTACTTTGTTGGGAAATACTTACTGAATGCAGATTTGTCGAAGTTTTCTTTACTTTCGCGATATTTATTTATATAGTACGGCACATCCCATACCTCTAACTTATCTAGGTTGTATGTCTGTTTCAACAATTCCATCTCTTTTACACATTTAGGTAATAATCCGTTACTTACATTTTCGTAAAATCGCTCAAGTGTGTCCAGTGTTTTTACACTCTCTGTGCACAATTGTTGTTCAGCCGCGTTGGAAAAATTTAAAATGCGAGATTTCTCTTCATTTAGTGATAAATATTGGTCCATCAATGTGTTATTATCTTCTAATGCTACATGGTTTTGCATTCTGTAACATCTTTCGCGAACGCTTGACAGTTCGGCATTTTCTATAATATAGGTATAGTTGGGACATTTAGATCACCGCCCAAAGTTTTAAGGTCCAAGTTTGATTTGTTCAATTCTTTCTGCGTTAAAGACAAATACACTGGTTTATTTTGACAGTTAGTCATAAAGGTTTGCCCAATTTGCTGAAGTTCAGCATTTATTTTTTAACAATTGTTGCCGGCTATTGTTGTTCAAGTTTACACCGTCCGTTTCCATCTGTTTCATTTCTCGTTCTATATAATATTGGTCTTCTTCATCTAGTTCAAATTCAGTGTTTTTTATGGATTTCATAATCTTATAGATACGGGGATCTGATGTGCATTTTAAAATAACTTGTCCCAATTCCAATAATTTGGCACCTGCGAAGTTTCGTAATTTACAATCGACATGAACGGATTTCAGTATCTCCATAATGTTAGACACCTTGGCCATTTGATAGTAAGTCAAATCTATTTTTCTGAGTGTTTCCATGGACATGGAACCACTATCCAGTAATTCCATGAAATCATCTGCATATTTCATAGAAATATTGTAAATTTCTTCACATTCTTCTGTATTGTTTGGAAATTTCATAATACAATTATATTGCGGATGCCTTCAGTATCAAATTATCTGGCTGTTGTTCAAAGTATTTTTTATTGTTAACATGGACAGTAGAATCAGTTAAAATTTCCTCTGGCGTGTACCAGATAAATGCGGAATGTTGATCATCGGCGGTTATAACCAAGTCAGAATTGTCTATATCTATTACATACGCGAAAACAATATATTCTGTTCCATATTGTTCATTATCAAAGTTAGTGGCATACCGATGATTATATACACCCAGAAGTCGTGGATGGCTATCATAATCCACACCCAATTCGTTAGCCATAACCCGTTTCACAGCCACATCCAAGTTTTCACCCTTATATACACGACTACCTGGTACAAACCAATAGCCTATTGCTGGGTTATTGTTACGTTTACCCAAAAGATATTGACCTTTGTTGTTGCGAATTAATAAATCTACGGAAATTAGTTGAGTGTGCTTAACTATGGATAAATAAGTTCATTGTTCGGTTCTTCCACAACCTTCACCTATTAGATCTGCCATACTATATGTAAAACGCTTGATGTTCCTAATTCATTTTAATTTCATTGTCAAGATCTTATCAGCGGTGCTACGGTCGATATTTAACTCCTGATGCAATTGTAAAAAAGGCCGAATACCCTTAGCAGCCATTCTATTATGTTTTGTTATAATATCTATTAACTCTGTTATTCTAAATGATTTGCCATCAACTGTGATTTTTTCATCAGCTACATTCATACCGCAACATTGTATGTGCTCCATATATATATAAATTGAATAAATTGAATAAATTGAATAAATTGAATAAATTGAATAAATTGAATAAATTGAATAAATTGAATAATATTCAAAGTAAATGAAATGGATTATTTTTATTTCTGCGGTGATATGTATTGTCATCGGTAGCACATGTATACCCCTTATAGCCGACAATATTAAAAATAGTGAAATTAGTTTGGCAGAATCGGAATTAGAACAGATTCATAGTCAAACTATTAATGCTATAAATTCCAACATAACGGCACTTAACAACTATTTAACAATAACGGCCTCATCATTAACCGAGATGTATGATTATGAATCAGAATTGGGTAGATATCAAGAGATTGCTCAATTGCCGAAAACATTATCCAAATTCGACTTAAAAAGAATAACCTATTTCCGAATTGTACGAAATAAGGAACAGATAGAACAACATGTGGAATTTGGGAAAAATTTGTATGGTGTAGATGAATTTCGACCATACAATTTAGTTAACGGTACGGCACAGTACATAGATATCAATGATACGAATACCGATTATCCCATGTCGTTACTAATGATCGTAACACCGTTCGGTACTTCACCTGGGTTGCCCGGAGTTGGATCATTTAACGCCCGTTCCGTTAATTCAGAAGCTTTATTAGTTGCAGGTATGAACGACACAGAATATTCAGTATCGGAAATCATACGGAGCACACGTGTTGATGGTACCGTGAATACAATCATAGCCTTAAGCAATAAATATAAATCCTGGATATCTGCGGCTCAGTTCGGATTGGATACATTTTTGCAAAGTATACTACAACCGGTAATTACAACCGATACAGCAATTATTGAGATTGGTGACGATTCTGAGACCTTTTTTACCTCTGACACTCAGCTTGAACCTTCCGAATTGTTCCGTACAGATACCATTAGCTTTAAATTCAGGGACTGGAGTATAAAAACAACGTTATCGGCCAAACAGCAGAGACAATATAATACCAATTCTTCACTGATAGTGACTGTAGTATTATCGTGTATCTTAGTGATCATATTCATAGTGGTGGTCATGCTCACATATGTTGTCAAAATACAGGCCGCTAACGAGAATCATTATCTCACAGAAATGATCCACAACAGTCATAATATAGTTATCCATGAAATCCGCAATATCTTAAACTCTGTATACATGCTCTTTCAGCTCAAGGAATTGGGAAAAAGAATTACAGATAAAGATATTGATATAGCTCGAACCGGTGTGGATAATATTATAGATTTACTATCAAATATCCTTGATTATCAAAAACTTTTACAAGGCAGTTATGTGCCCGACATTGTCAAAGTTAAACCGGTAGAAATACTGAAGGACATAATAGGCAAGTATCCATTTATCAATATAGATTTAGAATGTTCTGGCGACATCGGTGCATGTATTGATATAGACAAACTTAAATTCACCGAATTGATACAGAATGGCATTAATAATAGTGTTAAATTTGCCAGTGGTAACTCTATAATCATACGTATACAGTAAGATGTTAATACAAGTTGTTAATAAATTTGACGCATTGCCCGAGGATCTTGACGAAGAAAGTATATTTGTTCCCTTCTTCATCAAAGAAGACGACAAAAAACATGTGTGGGACTCCACTATGAAACTATTGAGAGGTAATCCTGATACATTGCAATTTGTTCAGAATTATTTTGATACAGAAATGCCCACAAAGATGCACTATCCTGCCAATTACGAGCAGACTAATTCATTTCAAGTAAGAAGTACAGGCTTGGGATTGTCTATTTCTCGTTTAATATCAAAAGCGCTGAAAGGTGATTGTGGTCTTCATTTCGATAAAAACCGCAAAATTGCTAACTATTGGGTATTGTTACCGGTCGTCAACGACCAATGTACGCGAACAGATTTAGATTTAGATTTTGCGTCCAGTGTAGTATGAATTACTTACTTTTTCATTACTTTGATTTTGGTTTTAATTTTGGGTTCAACCTTAACTTCTACTGTTTTAGGTTTCATATACTCTACTATACGCAGTCCCAAAACTTTACCTAGACGTCTCTCCCCTATATTGATTTCAGATAATTCATACTGTGTAGCATCCAATAATTCCGCCATACTAGACCATTTAGACTGGATACACGTCGCTATTTTATGGCTAACGCCTGGTATTTGACATAATTGTGCTAAATAACACACTTGAGGTGTCATATTCTGTTTACGCACTGTACTAACACTCTTGATAAGTTCCTGTTCGTAATTGACCGTATTTTTTCCCATGTAGTCAGGTATTTTTTTAAGCATTTGACCTAACAACTTTGCTGTCTCTTCTATGTTTTCTGTTTGGTATAAATCTAATCCATCACGCAGAGTTATTCCTGTTATAATACTATAATATGTCGTTTTAGCTACAACGCGACGCTTACCGCGTGTAGGAAATGATATGCCCTTGTTTGGGAATATACCTTCTACTATGTAACCTTTCCATTTATAATCGCTGCTCAGTAATCTTATTTTTTGTTCTCTGTAACGTCCGTCATTTAGACTGGCTGCCATATCTTCGCATGTTTTTCGCTCAAAGATGGCTATGATCTGATCCTTGTCATCAACTATAGCAAGATCTCCCACATCCAAATTTCGTTGCTCGCACTCGAAGTTAACGGATTTTAAATAATTTATAATAACGGCAGTCGATTGAGCTTTTTCCTTACTATCTATTACTAATTTCATTACTATTATGCGTTACCTATTTCTAATTGCTAAAGTGCATAAATCAATAATATTGAAACAACAATATATAAACATTCGCTTACTTGTATTTTACACTATGCAACAAATATCTAATGCATAACCGATTCTTTTCGAATGATTTATGGAAGTGGATACGTTATGCACACAAGCTGGCACTTTTCTGTTAGTGGATTAGAAACAATCACGCTTGCATAAGTATGCTACATAAAAAAATCACTGAAATTTGGAATGTTTGGAATACCAGTCGCGACACACTATATCCAAATTTATCTATGCACAAATATTGCACTTCCAATAGCCGGATAACAATTGTTATCCGGCTTATCATAAAACGCAAACATTATTTAGTATTTTTTACACTGTGCATTTTTTCGATTCTCCCGTAATTGATTTGAAACACTTCCGATACAGTAATTTTTATTCCTAAAAAAGTTTTGTTCACTTTTCCTAAATATGCTGGTATTGGACATTGCTGAATATCTATGCATTATGCACATTCCAATTGTATAAATACGTTTAATTCCTGTATAGGCTAGATAAACATCTATTATGCGGCCTAAATTAGATTTAGATAATTATAATGACCTAAAAACCAAATCAATAAATGTGCTTAGAATATGCACTATCAATCAATATATTCCAAAATCACCCTTTTAATGCATAGCAATTAGTAGTCAATCATATGCTGCTATAGAAAAATGGTTAATTATCATTATTCGTATGTCTTTTATTATATGATCCTAATAACTATTCTAAGCTGGTAAACATATAAAATAAAAAAGGTTAATTCCTCTGATCCAATAATAGTAGATCAAGCCTGTATTAAAATAATAAAGATCCTCGATCATGTATCGGACCGTGCAGAAAGTCTGACGGTTTTTTCTCCATTTACGAGTCTGGCTTGAGAATAAAGTTACGATTCCATGTGGAGTTCAGTCTTTATTGATCTATGTAACAAAATCAACAATCGTTATACAGGATAGTGTCTGTTAAATACTATCCCAAAAATAGTAGATGCATAGATAGTTATGCTAGTATAAAAACAACTATTCTATGCAGTTATTGTAGTAGGTGCATAATTTTTATATGATTATCCAGAGCAAAATACAAGGTTTAATAGAACAAACCTTACGATTAATTTTAATCTATGCACTTCTGTAAGCAGGTAGTGCATTCTATCCATGTTGTGTACTTGTCTATACAGTATAGAACAATGACGTGATATGCATAATATGCATGAATGCACTTTACAAAGGGGCAATATGGACGTTTTGGAAGGGATTGTTCTATACTGTATAGAGTCGACAATCATGCGTAACAAATAATGCGGTCTGTTAAAGAGAAAACTTACTTATTTTTAAGAGACGGAAAATGAATTGATGGATAGGGTTTGGTTGGTTATGCGAGCCATTTGGTTACGAACTTTTTTGCTTGAATTATGCCGCTATGCACTAGATCTGGCGTACACACAAATAATTTTCAAATGTTGAGATCGTGCACTTTGGCCGATTTTGCAGAATTATGCATCTAGGTGTACGCCAGCACTTTATGCATCTTTCATATACATCGATTGATTGTTAAAAACTAATCAAAACTTTACGAACGTGCACTTCGAAAATTAACCATATTTTATATCATGAAATAAACCTAAGTGTACGCCAGAACTTGTGCATATATGCATACCCTCACGTGCACATATTGTGTTAATGCGGTTTAATTGTCTTATACATGATATAGTTAAAATGTATATTTTTATATGTATGTACTTCACCGATTAAAAATATACGATACTAAGAGGAGTGTACGTGAGCTATGCACGAACGATTGTGCATAGCTTACATGAAAATAAGAGAGTCTGACGTGCACCAGCATCTGATTGATTGTTTGTTGAACAATCAACAATCAATGCATTGCTTGTCCCCCAAAAAACGTTACGAGCATGATTTATGCGTGGATAATAAAAGTCGTCTCTTAGAAACCTGAAAATCCTAGGTGATTGGGAAAAAAACGGTTATCTAGTGCATAACTCACTAATTAGAAGTAAACCGTGTTAGTGTATAGAAAACAAGCTGCTATGCACAAATATATTGTCTAAGCATGAAATTTCAATTTGGAAGTGCATAAGAGTATGTACTTACCATACTACCAAACGTGCATATTGCAGCCAATGTGTAAATTAGTCCTAATTAGGGGTTATTTATTATGCAGCTTAACAATCTGTCAAAAATGATCCACATGGGAAGTTAATGTCAAAAACACATTCAACAACCGAACATGTATGCACTGTGTGCACCTCTTCATGTAGTATTATATATTGCGATGTTTGCAACGGAGACCATGTTGGACCCTCGCTGGCACGTCAAAATGATACCATCTACGAGGTGTGCGTAAGGTGTATATCTAACAAGAATCGTGGCAATCTCACTATAGCTAAAGTCACACAGTTCATGGAAACAATATGTAAAGATCGACCACCTTCACATGGCGTTGAGCATATGAAAAAAGTGCACAGCAATGCGATTACGATTTGGGAAGAAATGCCTCATGATGGTGTATTTCTACTGGATGTTGAAATTGTAGCGTTGTTGCACGATGTAGCGGACCACAAATATGATAAAGACGGAGAATTGCAAAGCAAAATAAATAATTTTCTGTTGGATAATGATGTGCCTAATCCATATAGCTATGTTAATACCATAAATTGCATCTCGTATTCCAAAGAAAAACGAGGTGGAAAGCGCTGGTTTACAAAAGTTCTTGACCCCTACTGGCTTAAGGTACGGGATATTGTAAGTGATGCTGACAAATGGGAAGCATTGGGTGAAATAGGCGGAAGGCGATGCATACAATATGCCGCTGAAGTAGGCGAAGACACACAAAGCGAAAGCTTAAAACACTTGCTGATACATATGCAGGATAAACTGCTGCTTTTAAAAGATGAATATTTCTCTACTGTACCTGGAAAAAAGATGGCTGAAAAACTACAAGATGAATTGGTTCAGTTTGCAATCAGTCAGACACTAGAAGTACTTACATACCTTGAGGAACTTGAGGCACTCAAGGAATTCGAGGAAGTTGATGCATGGATTAAAACTACACCAGCCTTGTTAGAATATTTAGAATATTTAAAGAAATGACCCCTCATATCTACCTTCGGTCTAGATTAGTACGATTTGACACGGTAACATACATCTCTTTCATCTTCAATACTAAAAACATCGGCAAACACGCCTGTAAGTACTTTGGAACGTGTATCGTAAATAATGCCACGGCGTTCACCGATCAGTGTAAAATTTTTGATAGAATTGCTAAAAGGTGATGCTGAAGATGTGAACAATATTCCACCAGGATGCTCAGCAGCGATGTCTGAAATAAGATATGTATCATCATTGTCCAAGGTCAGTTGGTCAACCTTGCCATCGCCTGAATAAAACATAACTAGTTGCTCTTCCTTAGTCACATTTTGCAAGGCTGAAATCAGCTTGTCCTTTGTTTTACACATTGCTGTAGTAACCGTTTTCCCTTCCTTCCTCAACCTGTCAACCGTTCGGGAAAAAACTGCACGTTCGTTCTTGAAACCGTAAATGTCGCTTTTTGTTCCTGTGATAAACAAAAAATGCACTTGGTCGGGGTCGAGATGCTGTGTAATTATGGAATCCATGTGTGTCATCTTCATAATGTACCTAAATGGTGGGATCAATTTCTGACTAGAATTAGACTTGGAATTTAAAAATTAGTGTGGCGTCGGTAACAAATACCATGGTGGGGTCGTCGTTCCTTGTATACTGTATGTACACACCATACATAAATATTATTGTTGGACTTCCCCTTATCTATTATACACTGAATTCTTTGTGATGCTATTTCATGTTCATGTTTAGCGTTCAGCAATAATATTTTTCCACGACCGTGCTTAACATCCCTGTACAACTGAGAACCCCTAGGTTTTTTATATAACCTTGCAAAGTTAACACAATATTTTTAGCTTCATAACTTTTATTTTTTGCCTTGTTTAACCTATCGAAATAACGAGAACCAGAATAGTATTTTACACCGCATTGTCCGGTAATGTGAGAATACTTAATAATTGTCTGCATATACTAATTAACGTTAAAATGTTTAAAACATTTGCAATAAAAATGACAAAATACAATTTAGTAATATGTCATTCTGGACGGAGGTGAGTGCTAAAATACATGGTGATGAACCTGAAAAATCTACACTGGAATACATTGCTGCTGATGTAAGATCTGAATTCTCTAGCCAGTTTGCTACAAAAGACGATGTGTTAAAAGCATTGGACACGAAACATTATGATTATCCTACACTGGTACTTCGTATGGACAGAACTGTTAAGGAAACCGATAAAGTTATTTCTTTTTGCAGTCATAACTTGAATGCGACTCATCCTCTTGCGAAAGTTCTCGCCAAAGATCATCTACAAGCGGCCAGTGAGAAAATATATGTATGCTTTACCGACAAAGCTTGTGATGAGTGCGGATATCTGTGTTGTGCCGCATGTCGTGGTTATGGAGCATATAAGGGATATCGGGTTCATATCCAATTTCCAATGATGACGAAGGAATATGCTCTGTCATTGCAATTGACAATTGCGCATTAAAAATGATAACGAGAAAAATTGCTATCTATGTCATCTGAACAGGAACACTTCTTAAATTACACTAAAGTTTCATATGAAACCTGTTGTATGGGATGCACTCGGCCAGGCATTGGTCACTCTAATCATAACCCTAATGACGACTGCAGTGATTGTGCATTGATGTGTTGCCCGTGTGCATTTATTGCTGATATTATTATGTTTATTCCACGATGTTTTCGTCGTATCCGTTCATGTTTTCGTTAGATGTAAGTGTATTTACTGTTACATAACCAATACTCATTGTTGCACAGCTAAGTATGCATCTCGCAACACATCCTGACCATAATGTCTTTGGACTATTATGTGTGATGAATTGACCAAGTTCTCTCCAATTCATCACCATATCTGAGCCTGATCTTTGGCTAGCTGTTTTAGCTACGTCGAATGGGTGGCTAATTATGCTCGCTACAGCACCAGAACAAGCGCTTTGGAGAAATTGGGTATATTTGGTATCATTGTCAAACATATGCAATCCTATACCGAGACTAAAAAAGCTGGCAAATACCATATTACGTGACAGTGTCGGGATAACTCCCCGATACATATCTAAATTAAATATGTTATGTTGCAATTTATCCCCCGTAATTATTCTAACTTTCATTACCTCTATGGGATTATCAACAATAGTTTGGGTACATCCGGTCAAGGCTCCAGTTAGTATTAACTGGAGCCCACGACAGATGGGTAAATTGCACGTTAAGTCCGCAAATGCCCCTTGCGACCCCCAAAATACAAGTCTCATTGGAACAATTCCCATTACACGTGGAAGATAACCACGGTATAATGTTCCGATAGAGTATTTTACTTTAAACTTTAGATTAGAACTAGCGCTGGAATTTGAATTTAGGCGACTATCCTGTAATTGTGTTTTAATATTATCGACCGGTTACTTCGGCAATTCCTGATATGGCTCCAGCTGTCCATTGTTTCATTAATTCCCAATATGATTCAATTTAAATTACAAAGTTAATTAAAAGCCAGTCAGTGTACAAGTCTCAAGTCTCAAGTATCAATAGTTTTTAGTCCACATACTCTACTTTACTATAAACGGCGGAATCATACGGTTCCAATGCCTTGAGCTTTTTCTCGAAATGCTTATCCTCTTTGATAAAAATATTAGCCTGCTGTTTCCCTAGATATAACCTTAATGGCCTTCCGAATGCTTGAACCACACGTTGTGGACTATTGTATCCTGAATGTATAAAAATAGTATCACATGCTGGCAGGTCAACACCTTCACCCAGTGTAGCACAGTTAAAAATAGCGGCTTTGGTTCCTTCTTCCTGAAACTTCTCAAAAATAGTATCCCTCATTTCCTGCGGAGTATTAGCGTCCATGAAGAAGCATTCGAAACAACTTTCCGTGGCTTCGTGATACAATTCGATAGCTCCAGCAACCGTGCGTGAATATACAATAACCTTTTTACCTATTTGAAACACAGAGTCCAAGTGCTCTGATGTATCGCCATCTTTATCAAGCGCATAAATACGATAGTCCGTAAGATGGCCTTTTGCAATGGCCTTTTCCAAATGATAGAAACCCACCAGTTTAGCGGGATCGATCAAGCTCTTGGGTGTTGCTGTTAGAAATAACGATTTAGTATTTTCTATGGCGTGTTTACTGGAATAATGGTGCGCCTCATCATATACAACAAAATCAGGCGTGGGTTTCCATGTAATGAGCTTCTTCATGCTGTTGTATGTCACAAACAAAATCTTGCGACTTGAAATGTCGCAGAAAGTATTGTATTGCTTCTTGTTGTCTATATAACCATATGTCATGTATTTAGACATCTTGAAACCTTTACGAGTGCTGGCCATAATTCCATAATGATAGGTCTTGCCCACTGCATTCCCCATGGCTGACCATACTACTAAGAACTGCTTAAGAATTTCAAGGTAGGGCAATACCACTATACTATAGTTTGGATCTCGTTGTTGTTGAATCCAGAAGGCCGTTTTCGTTTTCCCAGCACCACATGCCATAACGAGCCATCCAGCATCTTCTGATTGATAATATGTTTTCGCATTGTCGATAATGGCTTGTTGATAATCCCTTGGTTGGCTTAGATCTACACCCGGCTTGTTGCAATATTTAAGGAAATGACCCCTCATATCTTTTTCACCTTCTAGAGGCACCCAGTTGTTCAGAGCGGAACCGAACAGGACAAAATCATATTCGGTGCGACCCAAGTATTTTCTACCCCATTGCGTATGCTTGTCAATAGCTCTGTTAAGAATTGGGAAGCGCAAGTCTTCTAGGCTGCTCCAGTTAGGATAATCCATATTGGCCCAGTTTTTCCTGGGCATTGGCGTGTTTGCTACATATGTGATACACATAGCATGTGCCAAATGAAGCAGTCCATACTCCGCACCCCTATACATAAATACTTTCAACAGACACACAACGTCGTTGTAATGCATTGGGTCCACCATGCATAACAATTCTTGCCATAGGTTATACACCGATAGTTTCTTGTGTGTTACTACATCGGTACCGTCAGACTCTGTGTAATTAAGTTCAACACCTACATTGTCCTCGGTTTCAGGATTTTGCAGATACCATTCACATTGATCTAGTGCACCTAACAATGTGAATGGTTCAAACTCATAACCATATTCTGAGCTGTCGTAATGTAGTAACCAATCAGCCATGCGTGACTTCCTTGCTGCTGATAGTTTGACTATCATTTCAATAATGTTCTCTTGCAAACTGCACTCATCTGCTGCTGAAATATCTGCGGTGTTAATTTGCTTACTTGCGAAATATAATTCTGTAATGCGCTGAACAAGGTCAGGTTCGGCAGCTCCGACGTCTTCACTGGTAATAATAATTAACCGGTTGAGTAGGTGGCTGCGGAAGATTTTACCTAGACTATACATTTCATACGCACAATGCAGGGCTTGTTCAGTCAAGCCCTGTCTAATAGCCTTTTGTAACCAGCTTACTGCTATATCGTAGGGCATTCCATTGTAACAATATTTCTGGAAAATAACACCGTTCTCCAGAACGGTAATAGGGCTTTTCGGTGGTACCGGGTACCTGCCAGGCAATAGTAATTTCCTATCAATCAACTGTTGTGGGTTGTCCATGTCTATTGAATTATAGGTTCAATTTTACATATACATATGAGACCCGCGACAATTGATTTGCCCCAGATTATAATCATGAATGCACATGCACATGCTGATACACTTCTATCTACACGACAATTTTTTAAAGAAGTTGATGTTATTTTTCAAAAAACTAATACTGAGTACGGATACAGTGAAGGCGATCTGCTTCTATGCGACGGTGAAGTTGTGAGATCAACAGGTTGCACAGATGGAAGCTGTAATCCATACGTGGTTTCTGTTGCAGATGGCAGCGTATATTTATACGAGGAAGGAAACACAAAATTGTTGTATAATCCTGTACATGATATTATTAAGGAACATACGGAAAGACAGGCCGTGGAGGCTGTTGTAAGATATCCACTACCTTATCTTAAAACAGGGGACAAAGTTATTAGTGAAAAAGACCTAAAAGATGTGCCAAAACATCCTAACAGAGATCTAGATGGAGTTACTGTTTATGACATCCTTCACCCATGTATGAAATTGTATCCAAGCGCAGACTACAACAAATTGGGAGCCAATCGATTTGGTATGAAACCGATAGACAGTGAGTATTGTTGGGTACCACATCGTGTCCATATCAATGATGATGGTTTTGTTAATATTGAAACACTTGTAGACACCCAATTATTATTATACAAGCACCTCACCAGAGTACTAGAAGGAATGGTTCCCGGATTTAAACATGTCTGGCAATATTTGCAAGGTCTTGAACGCCCTGATGAGGACAATGAATATGATCGTGGATACGAGTCGAATGTAAGCGAAGTACTTGCATTGGAGGATTTTACAACAAATACAGAAACTTTACCATCGTCTCTGCAGTTCTTTATGAAAGTTGTTAATATTGAGATAGATAGTTGTGCATCGTATGATGGAGTATGGCATGTCGAAGGTATGCCACAAGAGCACATTGTGGCTACTGGTATATATTACTTGGACAGCCCTGCGAAAGGGGCTGAATTGATTTTTAAACGCCAGTTTCACAGTTGTGAACATACTTATTTGTTTTCTAATATTGGACAATCAGACAGTGCCAGCTTCCATGAAATTTTTAACAATATGTATATGCCATTGGGCACTATCAAGACTACACCTGGCAGTGTTTTAGTGTTTCCGAACACACATGCTCACAAGGTTCAACCATTTACAAATGACGAGGAGGAAACTATTTTTCGCCCTTTCGTTGTGTTTTTTATGGTAGACCCTGAAATAACACTGCCTGATTTTTCAACGGTTGATCCAGCTAAAGTAGTCAGTACATTCGACGACCCTGAACTTGTAGAATTGAAAAAGAACATGCAAAGACGTATGTATTGTAAAGAATCTATGAACCCCCGCGAAATGAATTTCTGCGAACACTAATTACGTCACGTTATGCCATACATTTTCTAATTTTAGTTATATGAACAACACAATAGGATTAGTAATAGGATCAGTAATTATTCTTTCGTTACTTTGGTATTTAGGCAAGACCAAAGAGGTCGACGAAGTTAAAATTGAGGATGAACGTCCTACCGGTATCCTTGCCGGTGGTGGTAATTCTAAATCTAAACCCGAACGTAATTCTAATCGTAAATCTAAACATGAACCTAAATCCAATCATGTGTATTTGGACGTTATGATGGCTGGATCTGAAACTGGGAGGATCATTATTCAGCTGTTTGATGATGTTACACCTCGAACATGCGAAAATTTTAGACAATTGTGCCAATCGGGACGTTATAAGGGATCTCCTTTTCACCGTATCATCAAGGGATTTATGATACAGGGTGGCGACTTTACCAATGGTGACGGAACTGGTGGTGTTTCTATATATGG
>Ga0136555_1000316_pt1 | contig 19807 bp, 25 predicted proteins | sample AntRauTorckE5432_FD_104927 | JGI IMG/M metagenome (GOLD analysis project Ga0136555, IMG submission 104927) | Saline lake microbial communities from Rauer Islands, Antarctica - Metagenome Torckler E5 #432 | ecosystem: Environmental > Aquatic > Non-marine Saline and Alkaline > Saline | place...
AATCGGCCGGTGACAGCAGGCGTCATCCCGCCCAGCGTCACCCATCTTACTTTTGGAGACTGTTTTAATCGACCCGTGACACCAGGCGTCATTCCGCCTAGCGTCACCCATCTCATTTTTGGAGAGTGTTTTAATCAGCCAGTGACCGCAGGTGCCATTCCGCCCAGCGTCACTCATCTCACTTTTGACGCATGTTTTAATCAGCCAGTGACAGCAGGGGCCATCCCGCCCAGCGTCAACCATCTCGCTTTTGGAGCGGATTTTAATCAGTCAGTAGATCATCTCAGTGTTGTATATATTGAGATTAACGGAAAGCGACATTGACCAAAAAAGATAATCAAACCGCAATGGAAGAAAATGAAGTTTTCATTTTTTTTTTAAAAAAATGTGCGACCATGGGGTTTATTGTGAACACTGCACGGATTACTATGGCGAAAAGATGATGATTAGCAAGCGCAGTGAGCATTATCGTATCAAGTGCAAAAACATGAGGGAAGAGCTCACCAACCAACAGAAAACAATTGTAAAGCTGCGTCAGCGCTGCGATGAAGACGCAGACTACGTGAACAAACTCAAGGCGCTCAATCAGCACGTCACTACCAAGTGTGCAGTGATGCAAAGAGACAATGAGCAGCTTTTTCAAGCGTTTGAGCACGTCAAGCGCGTTTGCGTGTCGCTCGAGCAACAGTGTCAGATTTTTGCCGAAATTTATGCGCGCGCAACAAACGACGACGAAGAGACGCGCGAAAAACTGCTGGGTATTATGAAAGATTTGAATGTCAAGCCGGCTTTATTGCTGAAGTGACTTGCTGTAAACCAAAATAAAGGGAAACGTTGCAAAGTACACGGGAAATAGCACGTAAAAAAGCGTGTCATACTTGCTGTTGTGTATGTAGTGACGACAAATCAGCAGGCACAGCATAATTTCAACGGCCCAAATGGACAAGGCGTATCCTCCCATCCACAGCGAGCGGTATTGTAGCGCCGCGTAAATCATGGAGGTCCACGAAAGACTCAAAATGCCCCAAATGACGAGAAATGGCACCAACCACAGTCCAATGCCAAAGTAGCGATGATTGTGGAGGCGCGCCAACATGTTGCAGCCTTTCAACACGGCAGTGTCACCCGCGTACACTTTGGGCATGACGTTGCTGTTCCACACGCGCCACGACGCAAGTGATTCGGATGGCAAGAAATGACAGTTGCCCTTGCGAACCAAAAAGCGCCCGCGCACGTCCGTGTACTGCATGAGTTTGTTGCGCTCAAACACGCGGTTCCACAGCCATTCCATGACTGTCAGCACGACCAAGAATCCGTACCAAATGGAAAAGCCATCCACTTGCGTCTTGGTGGCCAGCGCAAAATGCGTCTGCACGGCATTGGCAGAGGAAATCTGTTGACGAATGCTTTCAAATGCGCCCAGCTTTAAGCGACACGTCGGATGCACCTCTACTACGGTACCAACGCCCGTCAAATTGTCGGGATTGAGCTTGGCGTCAAAGGAAACGCACACGTGAGACTTTTCCAGCGCTTCCCGATCTTCCAGCCACCCATTGTACATGCTGCGCTTTTCGTCCTCAAATGAAGGGTACACGAGATGCAGCTCTTTCACTTGGTCGCGATTGGCCAGTATCCCTTGGACGGCCTCGCGACAATTTGGCTCCAAACGCGACAAATGAATGGCTACGGCAAGTCCAGCAGACATTTTTTTTTTTAATACCCCTTTTAATAAAAAAAAAAGATGAGTTTCATTGTATAAATTGCAAAAATCTTTAAATTCTTTAGATTCAAAAAAAAAAATGCCGAGCACTGGCGGAGTCATTTTATTTGGCCTGCTTGCACTGGGCATGGTGGGTGTGATTATCGGAACTACAGTCAACACCCGCGCTGATCCCGTGCCCCTGCCAGTCATGCGCTTTCAAGAAGGCACGCCCGACAATCACTTTCAGCAGCATGTGTGTGCCTGCAAAAACGATTGGCCCTTGGCGATACATGAGCGCGAACGGAGCAATGAAGTCTTTGCGCAAGTGGGTAGCAATGCGCCCGATCCGCGCGGTCTTTCCAGTCTGGCCGCTTTTTTTGGTCAGTTTATTGATCACGACATTGTGTTGTCAGAGTCGGACAGCGCGCAAGGTTTGTTCCAGCTGCAAATGACGCCATACGATGCCGTGTTAAACTTGACGCGCAATAGCTTTCGCCTGGAAAACAGTTGCCGCGCCACCACGAATAAGAATACACCCGCCATTGATGCTACGACCGTGTATGGTGATTACTTTAATCCCGACATGCCGGCGCAATTGCGCGATGGAGCGTCTTGCAAGCTACACACGAGCGCGGGAAATCTCCTTCCTAAAAACTACAACAATGAGTTTATTGCCGGTGACGTACGCAACACGGAGCATTCTATTTTGGCGGCCATGCATACACTGTGGATGCGCGAACACAACCGCCTGTGCGATGAAATGCCCGCTCACTTTACGGAAGACCAAAAGTTTTGGAAGGCGCGCCAAGTAGTCGTTGCCAAGATTCAGCGCATTACTTACGAGGAGTGGTTGCCTGCTCTGTTTGGATCGCAAGCGTATCTCTTGAATAGCGTCCCCATTAGAGGCGATGGCTTGCGTCTTTCGCTTGAATTTGGCACAGTCGCGTATCGATTTGGTCATTCCATGATTCCCGATCCCATTGGACCCTTTGCACTGCCTTCACTCTTTTTCAATGCACAGTTGTTGATTGACAATGGCATTGATGCCTTTTTGTCGGCGGCTTACACGACGCGCGCACAACAAGTGGACACAAAGGTGATTGATGGGTTGCGCGATTTTCTCTTTGCGGCGGGTCCAAACGTTATTGGGGAAGATTTGATTGCGCGCAACTTGTTTCGCGTGCACGACGTAGGATTGGGAACGTATGCCCAAATTGCACGTTGTTACGGACTTGAACCTATCGTCGAAGATGAAGAGGGCCCATTTATTGGCTTACTCTCTGAGTCACTGGTTGCTGGTAGCTCGCTTCCGCGCACCATTGCGCACATTGTGGCTGAGCAGTTTCGTCGCTTACGCATGTACGATCCGCGCCATTACACCAAAATTGCAGGTGACATTGGCAGTCACTTTTATCAGCAAGTGCAAAGCGCAACCATGGCGAGCGTCATTCGTGCCAATACCGATTTACAGAGCGTTCCCGACAAAGTCTTTTTTATTTGAGAGCATTAAATTAATTTACTTTGTTTCTGAAACACTACCTGTCATTTTCAAATAACATTGACATATGTCCCACCCTATTCTTTATTTACTTTTTTTTTTATATATATATAATGATTTTTCACCGCGTTTTTTTGAAAAAGACACACAATGAAATACAGCGGAGGAGCGACGCTCCTCTTCTTCTTGCTCATTGGGCTACCTGCCATTATTCTGCCCATTGTGTTACCGAAAACACTGGTACACACTGCAGAAGCTCCCCTCCTTAAGCGTATTGTGGGTGGGCAAGAAGTCGATTTGAACCTAGAACCGCGCATCAACTATCAAGTGGGTGTGCAGGCGGGCAATGGGCGTTGCGGTGGCGTAATCATCAATTCCGAGTGGATTCTGTCGGCCGCGCACTGCTTTTTCAATCGTGTCAGCTTTATGCCTCTGGTACAGCCCAATCAAGTGACTGTTCGCACGGGCATTCGCTTTGACAATACGCCGCGCGCCATTCAGTCTATTGTCATGCCCGATTCATACACGGCGCCCGAATCGCCTGACAGTGTCGCACAAGACATTGCATTGTTGCGTCTGAGCCAGCCCTTGACGTTTAGTGCGTCCGTTGCACCTGCCGCACTGCCAAACGCGTCGTGTGGTGACTGCGAAGGCAACGGAACACAGTACATTGTGAGTGGATACGGGCTGGACGAGTGCCCTGCCATTGGTGAATGTAGTTATAGTAATGCGCAGCCCGTAAACAACTTGCGCTACGTGAACTTACGGTACGTTTCGCGCGAAGCGTGCGTGGCGGCAAACCCGCTCATTACCCTTGCCATCGACGTTATTTGTGCCGAAGGCATTGATCCCGACTTACAAGACAGTTGTCAAGGTGATTCGGGCGGACCGCTTGTCGTGGACCAAGGCGCGCAAGCTTCTCCGCGCTACAAGGTGGCGGGCGTAGTGAGTGGTGGCACGGCTTCAACGGATCCGCTGTGTGCCGTCCCCGGTCAATATGGCATTTACACTGGCATTGCGGTGAATCGCGCATGGATTGATGGTGTCATCAATGCTACCGAACTACCCTCATCAATGACTGGCGCGGCGTGCAAGACGACAACAGCGTTTGCTGTGGGATTTGTATTTTTGGCGCTTGTTGCGACAACTCTATAAAAAACGCTCTACCACTTTAATTGATATCCAATGAGCTTTTGGTAATGATAGGTTGCTTTCACGGTGCAAAATTGTCGCAAAGCGCGCATGACATCCAAGCAATAGTGCTCCTTGATAAATACGGTCGTGTCATTTCGATTGCGCGCTTCTTCAATAATTTGCGTAATCTCTTGGGTTTCGCGTTCTATACGCGCTTGCTTGGCACACGGAGGACTGAATGCAATTCGAAAGGTATCAAGGGAACCCGTATTCATCTTTTTTTATTTGCGCACAGGAACGCCGACTTTTTGCCAAAATAATACTGATTCTGGCACAATGTCTTTTACATGCAACTCGCCAGACTTGCGTTCTTGTTCAATGATCCATCTTCCCAGTCCCGCGTGTTGCTCAAAAACTTGAAAAAAGACAATTTCGTGCGTAGGTAACAACGTGTAGAACGCAACAATATCTTCCGTTGCATCGTCCACCACAATGACCAAGTGTTGTGCCAGTCGCAAGATTACGTCGCGATTGTGCCAAAATCCATCTCCTTTAATCTTGTTCATGAGTCGTTGAAACATGTTGTAACAAATGTGCGTGTCTTCAAAACGTTCATTGACCCCGTCTGCTTGCCACGGTTTATCGTTGCGAATAAACCAATAATACTTTGAGCCTCTGGCGACCCTCATTCTCTTTTTTTATAAAAGATCCGTGTAATCTTTGAGCTGCTCGCACACTTCCTTGGTGATGGCGGCATGATTCGCCTCTTGCACGGCGGCAAAGATGCGCGCCTGTCGCTTTTCGATGCGATCCAGCAATGGGTGCACGACTTGATTGTCTGTGTTTTGTGCGTCCATAATGCTCTGCTTGTACGTTTCCAATTCCTGCAAGAGCTGCACGTCGACGGGGATTTGCTTGGCGTCCTTGTTCGCCTGCGTCGCCAGCTCCTCCAACTGCTTGCGGAGTGTGCAGTAGTCGGGATGTTCTTGCGTGAGCTTGTCAAAAGCGGCGGCGTCCTTGTATTGCAGCGGTTGCGCCTGTTGGCAGAGACGAATCATAATGGACTCCGTTTCGGGATGCCGATACAACCGAATTTCTTTGCATTCGTAAGAAGTTTCCCACTGGCCTTGTGCGTTGCGCACTTGACGCTCGCAGTAGCGCACCAAGTCAATGTAGGGAAAGCCCGTGGCCATTTCCCACACGCACTGAGCCAAGTGAGCGGGCTCAAAGTTGCAGTTGGAACGGCTGGCCTTGAACTCAATGGGGAACGTTTCGCCCGACGGTCCCGTGACAATACCGTCGCACATGGCCCCATCCAAAATGCCGCCATTTTCCAACGAGCGAAAGCCCGTCTCGCTGTACGTGTAGTCCTCGTGCTCTTTCAGATACATTAAGATGGCCTTTTCCTCGCTCATGCGCCCAAAGCGCACGGCGGCCGAACGCCACCCACTGAACGGTGTGTCAGGTCCAGGATAAAATCCCAGCAGCTTGGGGACGCGCGAGCTCGTAATGCCGCCGCTAGGTTTGTGAGCCACGGGATAGCCCGTGTTTTGCGGCACTTGCGAGAGATCCACGGGTTCCGTGAGTGGCGTGTCGGGCGGGAAAAAGGGCAGTGCGTGGTAGCGCTCATGAAAGCCCAGTCCCAAGTTGAAATTAAGTCGCCAAATGGGAACGTTTACATCACCGCGCAGCTGCTCATTGTTGAGCGTCACATACAGCACTTGCACGGCGCTCACAGTGTCTGGGTCCATCTTGCACGCGTGCGTAACAAATTCAAAGTAGCGCTCCTTGGTCAAGCGCTTGTGTTCCGTGTGCGGCAAGATGGTGAGCATGGTATCGGTGCGCTTGCTCTCAATGTGCATGACGGACAGAGTGGACGAAGCGGCGTAAATCTTTTCCAACGGCGGCTCAAAGCAAATTTCCATGGGCAATAGGTCACTCTTGGGATTGCCTGCAATGCTTACACCAATGGTAGTTTCGGGAGCAGGCGTGGTAAAGTCAAAGGCCAGTCCGTTTAGAATGACTCGATCGCGACGGATTCGTGCCTCGGGCGCCGCAGGCGTCCGAGGCACTCTACTCCTTTTTTTTGCTCTCTTACTCATTATTTATAAATATACAATACGTCCGCTTGACACACTGGGCACGTGCGTTTCACCTTCATCCATTCATCACAGCAACCCGCACACACACATTCGTGCCCACAGTTGAGCATGACCGTGGCCGCTTCTGTCAGACATACGACGCATTCTGCGGCTCGCACGCGTTTGCGGGTGTGTGGTGGTGGCGTCGCCACCGCGCCAAATACAATATTGGCCAGTATTGTACACCCTTGCTGTACGTCGTATCCTTCATAGTCGCCAAACAAATCCATGGCAATCTTGTTTCGGGCGCGCTGGTTCATTTCCACGTGCGCGGCCAAATCGTTTACATTGTCAATCATTTGACCGGCGTGCCCGTCGTACGAGCGGTCCAGCACAAACGCCTGTGTGGTGCCTCCCAAATACGCAATGGCCTGTTCAATGTGCTCCGTCTTGTGCGTCCGTCGCAACACTAGAAAATTACCGACTTGACTTTGATGCTGAATTTGCAGGCCACCGTCTAATTTTAAAACGGTGCCAATGGGTGCAAGTTGCAATGCTCGGTAGAGAACGCTTAAATCACGATAAGATGCCATACAGAAAAGCTTGCTGCAACGCATCGTATCTCTTTTATGGTGAGTGGTGTGAAGCGCCTCTGTGTGAACAATGCGCGCGTGAAGAATATACTCAAATTCGCGTGACCCTCTACTTGTGTTTAGTTGGAACGCTCAAGCGCGACGTGACACGACTCATTTGTCGCAAATATGTAAATAACCCATTTGTTATGAATCCCGTGTCGCGCTTCTTGCAGCAAACGCACGACAGTTTTCTTTTTATTCGTGGCAAACACAAACTGCTGTGGCGGGCACTCAATGCCACACAGTTGCGCGTGTCGCTCTATGAAGATTCCAAGTGGACTGATGTAATTGTCATTCGCGACGCGCACGAGTTTCCGCGCGGGGCCTTTTTCAAGTTTATCTCGGCCATACGGCATACAGGGCGCAAAGTCATCATTTGGGGCAAAGAGAATCGTGGCTTGCTCGATGTCATTCCTAAAATATTGACCAATGCGCAAGTGCTTTAAAAAGTAAAATTCATTTGACTGCTGGTCAAATCAAAGCGCTCGCCTTCTTTTTCCGTTAAATCCAACAGCTTGGTGGCCAAGCCTTCAATCTCCAAGTCGGGATCCGTCGACAAGTTGTGCAGCACGTAATCAGCGCTTGCTTCTTCCAACTTTGCACGTGTCTCAAACTCATCCACTTGAAACAACCGAAGCAGCGCTTGCATGGCGCGCGATTTGAGCGTATTCTCACCCGGCACGCGCAAAATTTCCACAAGGTACGTAATGTAACCACGCACCACGAGCTCGCCCAGCTGTGGCGCGGGCGCATGGCGGAGGAGCGAACACATAAACCAATAGACTTGCTTGCGCACGCGAAACACGTCTGTGTAGCGCAACTGCCGCTGCACGGCGTCCAGCACTTGAGTGTCAAGCAATTGTGCCGTGGCTGCGCCACTCTCGGCCAAATTGGACAGGCCCAGCCCGCCTTCAGCGCGCGCTTCAGGACTTGGATGGTTGAGCAATTGGACGTAGAGCTGAACGGCCCCGCGCGCCACCAATTCACGTGCCGTGGCTCTACTAAATGACAGCGTGGACAGAATGCGAATACACTGAATATTGGGCAGACTGGCCAGATGCGGCCAAAAGACACAGTCTTGAATAATGGCCAACTTGTACTCGTCGCGCTTGCCTTTTAGCATTAGCGTGACAGCGTCATACACGTCATGCACCATGTTTTCAGGTGCTTCCGACAGGCGCGACACTAGCATGTGCCACAACGTGCTGATGCGCTCAATGGCAGGCAAAGGGTGACAAATAAAGAGCGCCTTGAAGAGATAGCTCAGCACTTGCAACAGTGTCCAGTTTTCTGGCTCAACGGATCGCGCCGACATGATGGTGTCATTTGCAATAATAATGTCTCGCGCATGCTGCAACCAGCACATGTTGGCCAATGCCCAGTAAATGTGTTCGCGTACCGTCGAATCTGCACACTGCGCAAGCAGTGTAAAACAGGTGGGCAACATGGACATGCAGTGTAGTGTCCACTCGGCGTCTTCATGCGAGGTAATGTTGACCAAGCAATTGGTTGCAACGCGCAAGGTAGGCACGTCTTGACTGGTTTGCAGGACTGCGTTGAGTTCTTGCAGCTTACTGGTTCCTTCAGGAAAAATCCAAGGGGGTCCTGGGGCGTCGGGGTACAAGAGTGGGCAGTGCGCAAAATAGGCTTCAGCTTTCAATCCATACTTGAGTACGCGATCCAAGTCGCGCAAATCTTGCAAACTAATCAAGTGTGGTGACAACTGACTCACTAAAAAATGCAAATCATCACTGGCGCCGTGTTGCAGGGGTCTGCGCTTTTCCCGCAGTTTCTTCTCGCGATTCTTTTTCGTCTTTTCGCGACTACTCACAACGTGCCGCTCTGTCGCACTGTCAGAAGTGCCCAATCCGGGTTTGTGGTCGCGTTTTTGACCCTTGTCCATATTTTTAATTTGTACAGGGGTTGCGCCGCAAATGCGAAAGTATTATCAAACCACCTTTCCTGTGGACCGCATTGTAGAGGTCATAACTCACAGAGGCGCGCATTCACTACACAACGTGTGCTTTGCTTTTCGCTGGGGCGAAGATATTTTCAAGCGCTACGACAAGGAGGGCCAACCGCTAGGATTTGACAGCGCGCAAGATTTGAAGAGCGCGCTCATTGCACAAGCACCCGACACTATTAACGTAGAGTTTCCAGAAGATGCGCGCCCGCTCGTTTTTGACGTGGACATTCATGACTATGCCGACATTGCGCGCCTTCAGTGCAACTGCGAACCGAAACAAGTCTGCAACGTGTGCTGGGTGCAGATTATGCGACCAGAAATGCGCAAGGCGCGCGATTTTCTTTGTGATTTTATTGGGTTTGATGAAGTGACGTTTGTCTTTTCGGGACGCAAAGGCTTTCACATTTGGGTGACGGACGATTGCGTGTGGACGTGGAACACGAATGCGCGCCTGAATTATGTGCAGCGCATGCCCGTTCGTTGCGATGTGCCCATTACTGTATGCAAGAAACATTTGATCAAGTTGCCGTGGACGCTGCATCAAAAGACCAAAAAGTTGGCGTGCGTCATTGAAAACATTGACACGTGGTTACCAAATTAAAAAAAAAAAACAATGGATGATGGGTTACGTCGCTTAGACGGGTACAAGGAGCAGATTCGGCGCATCTTTGCCCAATTTACAGACAAGACACAATGTTGGAAAACGCAAACACCTGGGCGGCACGTGCAGCACTTTTATTGCGCCCGCAGCAATTTACACAAGATGGAAGCGTTGTTGGCTTGTAGTCCCGATCGCTTGTATCAGTTGTGCGCGGATCGGCATTACGTCACGCGTTCTCAATGGGATGGCATGGCGCGCGAAATGTGCCCGTCTCAACAGGAACACTTTGAAACGCGGGACGGGCACATTTACGTGTTGACTGGCGACATTGTTCAATGGGTGCGTCCTGCAAGCATTGTCATGTTTCTCACGAAACGCACGCAAATGTGCACTTGGATCAAACGCGTCGACGACAAGGCGTTTCTCATTGTAATTGCCAATGTCAAAATCACACTGGACACGACTGCTCATCAAGTGGTAGCGCAAGATTTGACGCGCTTTAATGAAATTTACCGACCGTGGGATTGTGAATTCTGCAGGAAAAGCGTGCCTGCGCATGAACTCTACTGCCGATCGTGCAAAAAGGAACGCTATGCGCGCTGTCCCGACTTGGCGTGTTATGAACCGCAAATGAAGGGTGCGACGCAATGTTGGAAATGCAAAAACGAAATTGTTGGGGTATAAGTGTGATCAATTCGCCCGTAGGGTGAATTGATCACAAAAATGGAGGACTACACCGAAGATAACTTGTGCGATTATTGCGAAAAAAACAAAGTCGCCGTCGTGTGCAACGAATGTTTTCAGGGCATGTGGTGCAGCGAGCAGTGCCATAAACTTGATGCTGTTGATCACGAAGAGCATGATTGCTACCATCCCGACGACCTGAGCGACGAGTGCGTATTGGAAGAAGTCGATTATGAAACCCGTGATCCAACAGAAGCGCGCCAAATCATGAAGGAAATGATTGGTGATGACTTAATGGCCATAGGCGACGCTGCTTCAAGAAGACGAAGACGACGTCGACGGCGTAGAAAGAAACGAAGGAGATTGAGACGTAAACGTCGGAAAGTTAATCGCAAAAGACGAAAAGAAAAACGTGCTTTGAGGCGCGAAAAGAAGAAAAGAAAACGATATTATCGAAAACTCACACAAGGCGAGAAAGAAGAAGCCGAAGCATCTAAAGATGCGGCTAAAGAAGCCACTCTTACATATGCATTCGACACTGCTCCTGCTGCCGCGCACATTGCCAGCTTTTTTGTTTAGGAATTTCAGCCTATTTTTTTATAAAATACCACACCTTTAAAAAAACCCCAAATGTTACGACAAGGTCCTCCGCTTCGCTTTCCAAAGCGACGGCCCATTGGAAATCACTATGAAAAAGACCATCACGACAGTAACTGGAGTGCTGGCTGGTGGATATTTATTTTGCTCATGATTGGCCTGTTTGTTACGCTCATTGTAATTTGGGCCACGCGTCCGTACCCTGCGTATGCATATTATCGTGACAGTAGTCCGCACGGCAGTCGCGATGGGCGCGGTCGTTTAAATTGCACAGTGGGTGAAACGTTTGATGAGCGGCTGGACATTTGTGCGCCTGACGTGTCGACACCACTACCAATTTCGCGCGAATTGATGGATCCGAGTGTGAAACCGTGCGATTCATTCTTTCGACACATGTCTGGCAAGTGGTTGGATTCACACGTCAATGAGAATCGCGGCTTTACCTATGTGTATCGCAAAAATCAAAAGCAAATTCACGACATTATTCGCGATCCGCTTAGTGGGCCCATTTACAATTTCTATCGGTCCTGCGTAGACACCTTGGTCAATGGGCAGCACCGCAAGCTGGACCAGTCGCAAGTGAATCACGTCATGGACCACATTGCCGGAGCCCTCAAGACGCACGCGGATTTACCAGTGGTCTTTGCTCGGCTGGCCAAGTATGGTTTTGCGTCGCCCTTTACGCTGGCCATTGAGCCACATCCGACAGAATTGCGCATGGTCCCACTGGTTCAGTACGACACAATGAGCATGCCTCCTGCGGACAATCGGGACGCACGCGCGGTGCTCGAAAAACTGGCGGTCATTCACACCGATCCCGATTTCAGTGGGACCTACGTGCAATACGTGCAGAGCGCGCGCTACCTGCAAGACATGACGACCATGGGTGCCTTGCTGGATGCGAGTCCTCCCGACTTTTGGAAGCTCTATTTGCGCGAACTGAATGGCTACCGCATGGAAGAAGACATTGACATGGCCTCGCAGCCCGTGTGGATACTGGACAAGCAGTACATACGCGCGCTGATGCATGAGACGCTGCACACCATTCCCATTGAACAGTGGCGCGCGTATGTCAAATATTCCGTGTCGCACCACGTTAAGCAATTCTTTCCCGATTTGCCGGCTGATTCATATTTTCGGGTGCACAATCCCGTGCGTCATGCGGGTCGCTACTTGCACCACCGACTGAAGCGCAATGAGGGCGATGAAGTGACGGATGCGCAGTGTTTGACCATTACACACAAGCTGCTGCCTGGTCTGGTGGGCAATGTCTTTTTGGATCGGAGCATGCCTAATCACGACCGCGTGCGCCGGCAAGTCACGGAAATTGTGGAGCGCGTGCGCGACAGCTTTGCCAATCAGATTGATCAGACCCAGTGGCTCACGCAAGAAACGCGCGACCAAGCAGTCAGTAAGATTCGCTCCATTATTGTGCGCAGCGTGGTCCCCACGTATTACGAGGCTGAACCATTTGCCGAGCGTTTGACGCGTGACAATTATTTGCGCAATTTAAACATTATTCGTCAGTATTTTGCCACGCGCAACTTTGAGCTGTGGACCAAGGGTGAGCCCAATCGCGACATTATTCAGCGTTTTGGCGCGCCACTTACGGAAGTGAATGCCTTTTATTCGCCAGCGTCCAATACGATTACCATTTTTGCAGGCATTTTACACAAGCCCTTTTACGATGAAAAGTACGCCGAGGTGGCGCTGTATGCCACAATTGGCATGATTGCCGGTCACGAGCTGGCGCACGGGCTGGACAATACGGGGCGACTCTTTAATCGCGACGGATCGCTGAGTCGCGCGGAACCGTGGACAGCGGAAGAGCACGGCGCTTTTGAGCAGCGTTGCCAATGCATCATTGATGAATACGTTGCGCCGCTGGGCTGTGAGAATGCTCATTACGGGGAACAGACGCTGGGGGAGGATTTGGCAGACATTAATGGAATTTTGTCAGCCTATTATGCCTATTTTACTAATGGTACCGGCTCAATTACAGAGAAACGACAATTCTTTGAAATCTTTGCACAAATGTGGGCCGAGCACTACCAGCAAGAGGTGCTGTGTCAGCGCGTTGAAGACGATGAGCACGCCATTGCATTGTTTCGCGTAGACAAGACGTTGCGCCAACTGAAAGAGTTTCGCGAGGCGTTTGAGTGTCAAGTGGGCGACAATATGGTGAATCCACACGCGTGCAGAATATACAATTAAATGGCTTGTAATCGAATCGGCCCTGAATACGTTCCATACGTCTTGGTCTCAAAATTTGCAAATTCCACGTAGAAATCCAATCCGCGCACAAGCTGCACTGTGCCGGCGTAATAAACAGTCCGTCTAGCGTACGCCCATCATACAGCGGTGCATTGGTTGCGTTACACACATTAAAGGCATAACTGCGATGTGGGTCCAAGTACAAGACATTTTTCGTGTCTTGTGATACATTCAATACACGTTAAAGTTGGCACACATGCCACTTTCGCCAATGCCGTCATCTAGTGCAATAATAACACCAAAATCATAGCGAACGGCGGCAGTGGATGTAATTCGAGCAAAAATGTGAGCCGTCACGTTTTCGCCCAATATGCATTGCATTGGAATGTTGCCTTCTACAAAAAATTCCTCCAAATCAGCATCTTGAGCGTTGCAATTGACACCCACCGACCCTCGATTAGATGCAGTGCTTAAGGACGACGCCAGTAATAGTAAAATGAGCATTTTTATTATACAAAATCTACGCGATTGCTTTTATACTTTTCAAAAATAAGTTTTACACTCAAAAAGACGCTAGTGACAAATGCAAAGGTTTGAAATATCAAGCAGCCAATTACAGGTCCACCCCCATGTCGCGTCAGTGCCCAAATGCTGAAAAAAATTGAAATGAGAAGCGCGCCGCACGTGACGCCCGTTGCAATGCGCTTGACGACCAGTGAAAGCGGCGTTGCCAATTGATCCTCCATTTATTTATTTCTCTTTTTCAATGAAAAAGATTGCTGCAATTCATTGGCATATCGTGCGTGCATCCAGTGAGCACGTTCTTCACATTCTTCCACTCCGCGCATTGGTCGATTCACCAACTCATTGTCAATCAAGGCACATTTTAATGTGCAGTACATGCCAGAAGTCTTTTGCCATTGAGGGTCTAGTGGTACCGTGTAATATGCATCAAGGTCAATAATTTGCGCGCGACACCGGTCACATGGATAGCTTTGTTCCCTATCTTCCATTGCGCGATGGCAACGCAGTTCTGTGCGGTGGGGTGTGTGCGACCAAAGAAGCAGAAGAAGACCCACTGGAAACAATGGAAAAACTGGACACTACGCTTCATTCGCTTGAGGTGCGCATCAAGGCACTGGAATACGAGCAAACGCAGCACACACTAAAAGCCAAGCGTTTTCATGCAGACGGTAACGACATGCGTTGTAAAGCCGAACTGCGTTTGCGCCACGACAAGCAACAAACGTACCGGCGTTTTGTAGACTTGCAGACCAACATACACCGCATTCGTCACTGTTTGGACAGCACGCAAAGTTTTGGCGAAATTGCATCACACATGGGACTGGCCAACAAGGTGTTGGAAGATGCGCTGAAAACCGTGAATCCCGAAAAGATTGACGACTTGATGGATCAACTGAGTGACAATACGATTTACGCACAAGAAGTAGGTGACGCACTTGCCAGACATGACGCATTTGATGAAGACGCGGCAATGGAGGAATTGGAAGAAGAAGTTATTGAATTACCTGACGTTCCTGTAGAGACGAAGAAGAAAAAAGAACAAGAGCGCGTTGCATTAATTCATTAAAAACTTTCTCAAATCCATCATCGCGTCACTATTGCGTATGTCATCGCCCAGTTTGCGATTCAATTCATTGTAAGATTTGCGCATGCGTTTGCGCTCATTGTCAGTGCTACGGATACGCACATCAAGCGCATCGCGATCTTGTTCTACAAAACGGTTGTGGTCTTGCATAATTTGCAATTCCTTTTTCATTACATCTCGATCATTTTCAGCTTTATGAAGCTTTCTGCGCAGCTGCAAGTTTTCTTGGCGCAACTCGCCGGCCTCTCGTTTACTAGTGCGCGCCTGCGCTTCCGCCCAATCATTAATGAGTGTGAGCGAATCTACGCGCGCTTCCAGAGATTTGTTTTTTTCATTGTGCAGTGCCTCTACCTCGTTCAAGCGCGTATCGACACTGACGAGGAAGCGAAAGAGGTCAGCCCGCTCACGCGCATTCATAAGTTTTTAAACCCCCTTGCACTTTATTTGAATTTTTCTAAAACCGCGCCAATTTCAAAACACTCTTTGCGTATGCAGTGATCATCGCAAATCAACTGTCCATCCTCATAACCAAACGTGGAAAAGGGGAAATGCGCTTGCAAATACGCCATATTGGGACGAATGAACACGCGCAACACTACGGCAAACATCACAGACGACAAGAATCCAAACCCCATGCTGAATGCAACTTCCCACCAGCGATTGTACTGAACGTACACCAAAATGAATGGTGGCACCACGCCAAACACGTAAATCATGAGCCACACGCTCCACGACTGTGCCTTTTCCCATCCGTAAGAAAAGGCAATAAAAAACCCAATAATGGCTCCAATGTACATGGCTTCCGTGCTGGGAAACGCCCACGTTTGATACAGCTGACACACTGGGTCAGGGCGAATCGATTGAAAGTAATACTGAAATACCCACACGACATACTGCGGAATCCACAAGTACAGACCAAACATGAAATACACTGGCTCACTAGTGGCAGCCGTCAATAGCGACAGGCACAGTGTGAGAATGACGGGCACCATTTGCGTCCACCCAAAGGCCATGCCCATGTATGACAAGTAGTAGCAGCCAATCATTTTTTTTTTTGATACTTTCAAAAAAGTCAAATATATAAATATATTTTATTCAATTAACTTGTAATGCCGCGTGCAAAGGCAACTTTGCGCGCCATGTAAACCGACACATAGACGCCGGATACTTTCCAATGACTGACGATAGTGTTGTGCGCATACTTGTTGCACTAAGAAAAAAATGAATGAAACAGTGTATTAATAAGAAAGGAATAAAAAAAAAATAATAAAAAAAATGCATTCTTTCATTGGAGCGGGCTTGAAAGACCCGAAAATATTTGCAAGACTTGCCGAAGAAGAAGAGCAGCAGCGCAAACGAGATGCTTTTAAGCTAGAGTTGTTGCAAGGTCCCATCAATTTGCTATCTTTTAAATACAACGATGCACGATATTTCTTGTTTGGCGAAGATCACGTAAATGTGCCGAAATTTGACGGAGAAACACGATACCTCAAAATCACGGGCGATGATAGCATTGAATTTGGAGGCACTAGTTCCGACACAATGTACATTACGCGCTTTTTCTACGCGTTGATTTCGAGACCAGAGAGCTTTAATTTGTTTTTGGAAATTGTGCCGCGCGGTAGCACCAATACATTTGTCGCATACGATGGCTACGTGGCGCCCACCGATATTGGCGAGAAGCACTTGGAAAGCTTGTTTTTCTTGTTTCAAGAGTGGTTTGAACAAGGCAACAATTTAGTGCTGGGCATGAATGGCTTCCACGTGCATGGCGTCGATTATCGCAGTCATATTTTAAGCTATGGAATTGGCTCGCAGCCTTCAGACTATCTGACGCACTGGACACTCTACTATAGATTGTACGAGGCGGAAGAAGACGCCATTATCGCCCAATTGTTTCCAGAAAGCGAAAACAAGGGGTGGGATGTCAAATTGCTGGAGATGACACTGTTTGAATTTCAAAGCACCGCATTTCGTCGGTATTGCGATGCATTCAAAAAGCGCTTCTTTACAGTCTTTCACAAATATCCAAATGTGCGTGCGCTGAAAGAATTTGCAGAACTGCCCGCTTTTCTCATTCGTAACACACATCAAGCCGTTTATTTTTTCAAATTGCCAGACGAAATTCAAAAGGTGATTCGAGACCAATGTTTATTCCGCTGTCCAACCATTGTCGCTACTGATCGCGAGCGCCGTTTGGCGCTAATTGGGCAAATGGACGCGTGGTACATGGACGTGCCTGCCATGTGTGTCATGCTGGATCGCGGTCAAAACGTCAAGATGAATTTTGGTTTTTTTGGGGCCAATCACGTGGACAACTTTGTCGCCATGGCAGCCGCGCTAGACAAACACTTTAGCGTGGTGACGGGACTGCCCGAAAGCTTGGACGTGCCATTTGAATTGCAAGACGAGCTCACACTTTGACAATTTGTTTGACGCGATCCTTGTAAATCATGTATAAAAACCACAGATTCGACAAAACAGTCACTGTTGTCTGATAAGAAACAACAACCATTGTGAAAATCCACAATATCTGCGCATCGCGCACGGGCGAAAACCATCCCATTTCAATCACATTGTACAAATCGGAAAAAAGCATAAACAAGAGCACGGGCAACATCCACCAAATGGGTTTCGCCCGTTGAATTAAAAAGACAATGTTAAACACCATAATGTGTGTACGCAGCGAAAACGTGTCGGTCCGCATGTTTTCACCCATGGGTCCGCCAAAGGGGGGCCGCGTTGTAATTACAAAACTGTAGATGCATAGCGAAATGTACAAGAGAATCCACAATACTTCCAGTGACAAGAGAAACGTGCCAAACGTTTGAATGGAACACACGTGTCGTTTTTTCACAGCAATTCGAATCATTTTTTTTGTTGTCGTTATCATTTGTTAAATACACTCAATACGTTCTTTCAATGCGCACCGCCTTTAAAGCCTCATCCATGTTTGCTTCAATAATCACATACAGTTGAATGGGTACGACGTCTACGTAAAACCGCGGGCCACACTGTCCACTCGCGGATACGCACGAAATGACCCTCAAGGCGCTCGTCGTGACCATTTTGCTCACGACATAGGCGTATTCGTGGTCGCGCAACATTTTAGGCCAAGACGTACGAATTGGTTCAATGGCATGCAGACCCGTGTCATAGAGGCACAAATGATGCACACGATAATCTAAAATATTGGGTGGAATAAAAGGCTTATTGTCATTGAGGTGAAACATGGGCAAGCTCGTCCGAGATGGCATTTTTGTAATACCCATGGGACGCATAAAATGTGCCTGTTGCAACCGAGGCAACATTAAATTAAATTTGCCGTCATTGTAGCGCACGTACACGTGATACTTGGCAAACGCCACGACGGATAGCGTCGTTTCTTCAAGATGAAATAAATGCACGTCCACGGCAAACAGTTCAGCCACGAGATAACTAAAGGTAAACATGTCTCCCACAAATCCTTCGCGTCTATTTTGCATAACAAAGGCCAACGCTTCGCGCTTGAACCGTTCTTCGTCGCGAATGTAAAACACTTCGGCGGACCTGGGCACTTGGTCGGGGTGAATGGCATGCAAGCGATTGACCATGGCGCGCACAGACGCATGGAGAAAACACTCTTCATTCAAGCGCTGATTGTCACGAAAGAGTAAGTGGTACAAGTGATCCATGAGGCGCATGCGTAATTTGGTGCGTTCCGTGCGCGTTTCCTTGCCAGTGAGAAAAAGAGAAAAACACGCCATGAGCGTGTCTTTGGGACTATCAGGAATCAAGTTGTATTGTTGTTGTTGTTGTCGCATTTTTCCTCTCCGCGCTCCACTATAATTTCTTGTGGTTCTTCCAGTATTTCCAGTTTAAACTGATGACACAACTCAATGATGCAATCACGGCACTCTTTGACCATGTCATCGGTGTAAATGATAATTTTCCCTAGAGCACTGCGCATACTGGCCAACTCTTCATATTCGCCGTCGCTATTCACGTCGTTTTCTAGTAACATCAGGGCAATTGGGTGTGTATCGCACATCCACCACACAATGGATTCGTCTTTCAGTACTTGCGGAATCATGTCATACAGCAAATCGGACGGATAAATGCCTTTGGACGGATCGCGATGAGCGCGCTTGGCGGCAAGATTGTAAATTTCGCGCACAAACTCATCGGGCGGCACCACTTCTTCTTCCAATGGGACGGGAAACATTTCTACGTCACGAAAGTCATCGTCCTTTTTCTCCATTTCCAGGGCGGAGACGCCAAACATTGAGTTGATGAGCGGCTTAATTTTTAACCTTTACAATAATTACAACCAAACTAATTCCAGACACTAGTCCGCTGATAAAGGCCGACAAATACGTAAAGAACAGGCTGGTAGAAGGGTCCTTACGTGCCAGAAACAGTCCTGCCGTAATGCCCGCAAACGCACACCCCGCAATAACTACCAACCACACTTTAAGTTCGCGCGGTAGCAAGTCGGGAAGCACAACGGATATTATCAACTGCACCACACAAAAGAAATTTAAAAATACGGAAAGTGACCGGAAGAGTGTAATGCGCGAATAAATGTCACGCAATTGTCGTTCCATGGGAGGCACAGCGAAGAAATTGTCACCCTCTAATAGGTTTTTTTTTTATTCACTACTACTAGAGCTTTCGTCACTGCTACTGCTATCATGAGAAGATTTGCGCTTGCGACTTCTCCCGCGGCTCTTGCTCGCCAATGTGCTTGTTGGTGCCAGAAAAGACGTCGAGCACTTGCGACAGAGTGGTCACGATGGGTTCTTCGTGCGCGCGCCCACGCTTCTTGCTCTTGGGCAGACGTTCGACGGAATACGAAGATTCTTCTTCTTCTTCTTCCTCCTCTTCCTCTTCGTCACTAAATTCGGCCTCCTCCTCGTCGTCGTTATCACTGCTGTGATAGGTGGTGCCTTTGATTTCGTCCTTGGTCACAAACGTCGTTTCGCAGACACTTTCTTTGAATGTGCCCTTTTTAGGCAAGAGCGCGTCAATCTTGGCAAAATATTTTTCCATCTTGGCCACGTTGCGCTCTTCGTACGCTTCCTGAAATAAATCGTCCAGATGTTCA
>Ga0136555_1000319_pt1 | contig 19663 bp, 28 predicted proteins | sample AntRauTorckE5432_FD_104927 | JGI IMG/M metagenome (GOLD analysis project Ga0136555, IMG submission 104927) | Saline lake microbial communities from Rauer Islands, Antarctica - Metagenome Torckler E5 #432 | ecosystem: Environmental > Aquatic > Non-marine Saline and Alkaline > Saline | place...
AATGGCGGCACCAACGGGCTAGAAGATCGCATTGCGCTAACGAAGGGATACTTGCCGGAAGCCCAGAGCGGTGACCTCAGCGCAACACCGCAGCAGCAGACCGCGGCGACTTCAGAAGCAACGCCAGCACCAACAATCGCGCAAAAAGCGACAACAGGGCCAAAGGCTGGCCCGGTTCCTTATGAAGCGGAAGGCGAGGGGCCTGAAGAGTACTTTTCTTCCTACAGCTCAAATGTCAACGACATAAGTTTCGCCCGGTCGGGCGGAAGCTTTGGCGCTCCCAGCAGGCCAGTCTCTGCAAGTGCATCACCAAAAGCGCTGAAAATCCCATCGACAACCTCGGTAACTGTGGCCGAACAACCGTCGGTATCAACCCCAATGGGCGACAAAAAAGCGTCAGGTGGGGGTCGTGAGCGTGAGCAGCGAGACGTTTCCAGAAACATATCGGATGGGCGTATTGCGCACATCGTTACGGGCGCCTACAGCGGCATGGGTTAACGGAAAAAGTGCCAAAGACAAGCGGCTGCGGTTGGATAGCATATGGCCATGATCAAAATTACTGGACCCGAACTTGAAGCAATGGTGGAGCACTGGCTGAAAACGCCGGTGTGCGGCTATCTGGGCAGCGGATACGGGCAAGATATCAGAGCCCTACTGCAAAAGCCTCAGTCTGACCGGGAGGCAAACGCACTGATCCGAAAATTGAAAGCCGACCTTTTGATTCTTACATCCCTGCCGCCCGATGCCATTAACCTCTACGGCACGCCGGACGGTGTGGACAGCTACCGCATTGTGCTTGAGGTTGCCGGCCGTCGCTTCAACCTGAGTGAGATCGCCTGATGTATACCCGCGAAGAATTTGTACAGAAAGCCATTGATACCAGCGTTGCCAAATACCCCGCCGTTGCCGCTTTGGTGAAGGCGGGCGACCCTCGTGTTATGCAGCAGATCGAAGCCATGGCCACGATGCTGGAAATGTATTCCATGCAGCTGGAAGTGGCTCAGGCAGAGCCGTTTGAGAAATCGCGTGATAGCACCGTCATGGCTGATGCGGCTATGCGCGGGCTTATTCCCAAGTCAGTGCCGGCCAATATCGAGGTTGAGCTTTCAAACCTAAGCCCTGGTGTCATAGAGATAAACCAGGGCAGGGAGCTCATGGACTCACAGGGCAGGCTCTATCGCGCGGAGAACTCCGCTGTTATCCAGCCCGGCGAAACAGCGACCTTTACCGCTGTACAGCTTTATGAAAAAAAGAAATCGCACACAGTGGCGGGATCGCGGCCTTTTTACGAAATCCCCGTGGCGCTGGCTGACGATGATTCAAGTTTGTGCGGCCTGTCAGTCGCCGATAGCCGTGGCGTCTATGAATATCGCGAAAGATACGTAAATACAGCGGCGGGTGAGCGGGTTTATCACATAGAAGTGGATGAGCGACGGCGCGTATACGTAAGGTTTGGCCAGGATGGCGTTGTTGGTACTCAGCCAGTGGACGGCGCAGAGATTACGCTGACCGGATACTACTCAATGGGCGCGGCTGATTTTACCGTGGGTGAGCAGTTTACTTTTGGTGCACTGAAGGCGCCCGCTGAGTCGCAGGTAGAAATGCGCCTTACTTCTGCGCTGTCAGGCGGTCAAAACCCGCCAACGCTGCAGGCTTTGCGAGAGCTGGCACGGTATCCGTCTGTCTACAATCACAACGCCGTTTTTCTTGGGGAGTTCGACTTTTTGGTGCGGCGCCACTTCCCCGCACTGCAGTTTCTTTCTGTCTGGAATGAGCAGATTGAGGAGTCGGTTCGCGGCATGGACCTGGACAACATCAATGCTCTTTTTATTGCCTGCCTATCAGAAACAGGCAGCGAGTCCGTTTTGACAGAATCGGTCAGCGGAGGTGTCGTTGAGCCCGTCGAGATAACTGACCTGAGCGTCACCCAAAAGCAAATAAAAACAAAGATAAAAGAGGCTGACGACAGCTACCGAATTCGATTCTATTCCGCTATTCGGCGGGAAATTGGCGTGCAGGTGACGGTTAGCGTTGCCTCGTCTTACGATGAAGAGGTTGTGGCTAGCCAGATTAAATCCGCCATACTTGAGAAATTTGGCGAGGCATCTGCGCAATCGCGCCGCGGTCAATCCTCACCCTTATACCAGCAAATTTACCAGCTTCTGCATGAAAAAGTGCCGGCACTTAAAGTCGGTAGAGCGGATCTTCGCGTTTTCATAGACGACGCTGCACTAAGCGATCCCAGGCCAGAGCTTTGGCGCTATGTTTCTAGCGACTCCCTGAAAATTGGCGTAACGGTGGGCAACGTTGTAACGCCTTACTGGGGGGCCGGCTTGTGAAATTAGCCGCAAACCCGTTTGATTTTAAGGCGTCTAAAGCACCGTCAGGCGAGCCCCTCCGCAACAGTCACGCGGCCGGAGACGTTGAAAATGAGCTTAAACAGGTATTTCTTGACCTGTTTGCGACGCTTGGGCAGGAGTCGTTCGATGTCAATGTAATGGGCGCTGCGCACCTGGGGTCCTTTGATCTGGTGCAGCGCATGGTCAACCATGACGGCTTGGTTTTGCTGCCGGGCAATCGGGAAGAAGAAGCCACACGCTATCTGTATCGGGCCTGGAAGTCCGGTGACGTGCAAAAGCGCGGCATACACTTTGTGCGCACCTACCTGCAGCTCCTGTTCGCCGGGCAGGCCGAAGTTCGCCAGATGTGGCACCGCAAGGGCGAGCCCTACGGCACCTCGTTTATTAAAAATGAGCCTAGGGACCCGTATTGGTTTCATTTTTTGGGCGAGCAAAGCCTTAGCCTAGACGCCGCCTGGAAGCTTGGCCAGCCTTTGGCCGACACCGTTGCGGAGCTTCCTGATTACACGCCCGATGAAAGCACCCTGTTTTTAACGTCGCGGATTGAGATCCTGCTTGGCCTGGAGTCCATCGCTGAAGGCAGTAACTCGCTGGTCACTGGCAACAGGCCGGTTACGAGCGGCCTGTTAGAGGTTATTCGCGCGGTTATCCCGGCACGCCTTGTACCAATGTTCCGTTTCTGGCTGCGATACGTGCTTGGCGTTGAGGTCCGCATGGGCGCACTGCTAGACATGGAAAAGCGCTCACGCTTGCGCTACCCCTGGTGCGGGCGCGTGATCACTGAGCAAACGGATGCCACGTGGAGCCTTGGTCGTGACGGGAAGATTGTCACGCTCACTGAGCCGCTGGGCAGTTTCAGGCTGGGCGAAATTCGAGGCGGGCTAAGCAATTGGCGGTTGAAGCCGTGCCGGATAACGTCACAGACCGATATGCAGTCAATCGCCTCCGCCGATACCTTCACGGCATCAAAACTTGGCACGCCTTGGCTGCGACTGAACCGCACATGGGCACTGAGTCGCCCGCAAATGCTGACCCTATCGCAGGCGGGATTGGTTAAACGCAGCGGAACCCAGGCGCTTGATTATGAGCCGACCATTACCTTTAAAGAGCAGCATGAAATCGCGCTGCCGGCCAATCCGGTCAAGCTTGGCGCTTACACCCCGCTTAACCGGTGGCGCCTGAATGGTGAAAGAGCAGTCGGCGCCATGCGAACAGGCTCAAGGCTGGGCGAGTTTCGACTTGGCCGTAAGTCGCCTGCAACCGACTATTTTTTGCGCTCACTTAAAGAAAGCCAGGCCGCTGCAGGGCCGGTGCTCAAGCTGAGCGCACGCCGAACACTGAGCGGTTTTTGGGCGCTAGGATCGCGTGATACGGCGGGCGAATCGTTCGCCGTGATGCAAAAAGACACTGAAATAAGCCATCCCGTTTCCGTAAATGGCGCCACATTCCGCGAATTTATTGAAATGCGTTACCCGGGGACCCCAAAGAAACTGGCGCGCCCCTGGCCGCTGGCATCCGGCTGGCGACTGAGTGGGCAGGGCCTTGGGTCGCCCATCTTTAGGCAGCCGTTCCCGTTGCCGATGATTCAAGATCGAATCATTACCGAGTGCCAGATGGACGTGAGCCTGGAGGCGGGCGTAAGCACCCGCGCGCCCGTATGCCTCTCAACCCACTCTGTCCCCAAAATAGGTTACCGCACTCGCCGCCTCGATGGTCGCTGGCCTGTATCTGCCTATTCACGATTTGGACAAATGAAACTGGACGGCCTTAGCCGGCTGCGAAACCGGAAAATGCGAACGGCCAGGCCTTTAGGATCCTTCAGACTGGCCTCTAATGAGTATTCTGGCCTGGGCATCCTTGACCTCGACGTTGTTTATAGCCGTTCCCTGAACGGTAACTGGTCGCTGGGAACGCCCTCCGGGCCGGAGTTTTCGATAACGATCACTCACGCTTAGAGGTGCAGCCATGGCCGAGGCCGTCACACTGCTTTCCCACCGCAAGCGCCTTGCCAAACAAATGGCGGGCGGCCCACCGGTGCCAAAAATTGCATACATGGCTTTCGGAGACGGCGGCCACGACCCGGCCACTCTGAAATCCGTTCAGCCAAGCGACACTCAAATCGCCCTGAATCACGAAGTCTTGCGAAAGCCGCTGATGTCCACTGTTCAAGAAGACGATTTGTCGGTGACCGGAGGCGGCATGCTAGAGCGCGATGAGCTTATTGGGGTGCATATCTCAGAATCGGCGCTTGTTGATGAGCAAGGCAATCTTATCGGCATAAAGAACTTTTCGCCGAAGGTTAAAGAGAGCGATGAGCGCTACGAAATTTCAATTAAGCTGAGGTACTGATATGGCCCTGCCAAATCCCAACATTACCCCCCTCCCCAACAACGAACCGGACGCTGTTCCCGCCCTGTGGAACACTCGTTACGATGAAATTGATGAAAACTTTAACGACATTGATCAGCGTGCGTCAGGTATTGAAGGCGAGCTGGATCAGGCGCGCGGTGAAAGCTCTTCGCTTGCCTCGCTGCTGGAAGGGTTTGGCGCCAAGCTGGATCAGGTGGCGCCCGAATTCCAGGATCAGCTGGCATCAACACTGGCCTTTGCGCTGGATCAGGCGGGCGTTGCGAACCGCAGTGTTTTAGCGCTGAAAGGTCAACTGCAACAGGAAGGCCAGATAACCCTGATCAACCGCGGCGTGGTGTCTGGCTGCACCGTTGATCGTTCCAATAACGCGGCGCGCAACCTCAACTTTTCAGGTGGCGTTGTCTTTATGGGCGGCCGGAAGTTTAGCGCGCCACTTCAAGCGAACGCAGCGTCTGTTCCTCCCAATACAACAGGCTCATCCGCCGTTGTTCGCGCCTACCTGTATCTGCACGAAGCCAGCCAAACCATGCGCCTGGCAGTGACCGAAATCGGCGACACGATGCCTGTAGATGTCATTCACATCTACAACGTCACCATCCCAAGCAACTCAACGGACGTCAGCGACCCCAATCTGGGCAATGTTTCACTGGCCAGCGTGCGCCGCGTTGAGCCGAATTTCCCGCGCGCCATCAATGCGCCGATTGTTGCCACCGTCGGCATTGAAACGCTTCGCGACACCGAATACCGCTTGGATTTTGACGTTGTCGAGTTCAGTGGCGGTGTGTGCGACCCAGACCAGGTGAAAGCGTCCAGTCGTGCCACTAACGGCTTCACGATCGAACTGCTAAGTGAGTGCGATAACGTCGTTCTGCGCTGGCGTGCGAGCAAACTGAACAACAACTGATTGAGGGTTTATACATGCAGATCACACTGAAAGAAACTGGCCAAAGCGTTGCTGAATTTGCGATTTTTGGCGCCAAGATCACCATTGCAGACCTGACCATTGATTGCGCCGAGCGCCAGTCAGATACCGTCGTCGTGGTGGAAGTGCGCAAGCATGCGGGCCGCGCTGTTGAAGGCGGTAAAAGGGGCGCTTACTTGGCCCACATTACCATTCCGGGTCGCACCTACACCGAAACCGAAAGTGAAGCCGGGTCAGTAGACGGTGAAGAGCTTTCCGTAGAGCGCACGGCGAACCCGATCAACTCTGCCGAAATCGCCGTTACCCTGTGGCCGGCCGCGTAAATCAATCAAAAGATAAGGAAACAACTGATGGCTACTATTTATACCAAGGATGCATTGCGCGCGGCTGTTCAAGGCGCCACTGGCGGCAAAATTACCGTGCTTTACACCGAGAAGGGCCAGCCCTCACACATGTACGTGATGAGCGCCTTCAACCTGGAAGATGTAAACCCCGATTTGGGCACCGGCGTTGACCCTATGTTTAAAGTGGGCGGCGAAACGAAAACCGAGCGCTTTCTGGGCGCCTACCCGGGTGTTCGCTTAAATGGCGAATTGATTTCTCTGCCTGGCATGGCCGCACAAAACAGCATCAATCACGATGACTCTCTGAGCGCCGCGCGCGCCAATGGCTCCGGTTGGGGTCTGATGACCAACAACGATTATGCCGGTGTAGCCCGATGGTGCCGCGCAAACGGTTTTGTGCCGCGGGGCAACACAGCGTACGGCAAAAGCTCAGACGCACCCTTTGAAACCGGTGTGCGCGCTGACGGCGGAATGCCGGGTGTAACGTCTGGAACCGCTATTACCCTGTCCGGCTCTGGCCCAGCGTCTTGGCGCCATGACGGCACCCATGCGGGCATTTCCGACCTGGTCGGCAACGTGTGGGAATGGGCGCCAGGCCTGCGCTTGTTAGACGGCGAAATTCAGGTGATTGCCGATAACAATGCCGCAATGAGCAGCATTGATCTATCCGCAGCATCTTCAGAGTGGCGCGCCATTGACGGATCAACCGGTGCACTGGTTATGCCGGGTGCGGCTAATTCGGTGAAGGTTGCTTCTTCGGGCACTGAAAACTACACGATAGTTCGCAATGGCAACACGTTGGAAGCGACCACCAACCCGGGCACCACTCCAGTATCAGAAGGCGCCGTCAAGACGTTAAAACTGTATGGCGTATACCCAGAAGCAGCCGATTTGGATGGCGACTACTTTTCTGACAATCCAGAAGGCGAGCGGCTCCCGTTCCGTGGCGGCTACTGGAACAGCGGCGCGCTTGCCGGCCTGTCTGCCGTGAACTTGCGCAACGCCCGTTCGAGTTCGAACTCGAGCATTGGTGCTCGCCCCGCTTTCGTGCTCTGAAAATCTGTTCCCTGAAATCTGTCTGCCGGGCGATAGCCCGGTATGTCTTTTCTTCATTTTGAGGCTTTATGACCCGGTCAGCGCAACGAACAACGTCGGACAAACCGGCGAATGAGCTTGAAATACTAACCAAAATAGAGGCGATGATTGCCTACTGTTACACCTCTACCAACCAGTTCCCGAAAGCTGAAAAGCCGGGGCTTGCAAGAGAACTTCGTGCCGACAGCTGGGAGCTTCTCAGGTTGGTGGTTGTGTGCAACAAACGGTATCACAAAAAAACCACTATGCAGAAAGTTGACGCTCTTCACGAAGTGCTGCGCCGAAAGATCAAAATTTCTCATGTGTTGAAATTCTTGCCGCTGCGAAAGTACGAGCATTGGGCTCGTTTGAACGACGAAATCGGCAAGATGATAGGGGGCTGGATCGAGTCACAAAAGGCCCTGGAGCAGAAAGCAGTCGAACTTAAGAAGAAAAAGGGATAAGCGTTATAACGGCTCCCGATCCGTGGCGGCAACTGGAACAACGGCGCGAATGCCGGCCTGTCTGCCGTGAACTTGAACAACGCCCGTTCGAATTCGAACACGAACATTGGTGCTCGCCCCGCTCTTGAGAACCGCGAGAAGCGGTCAGCCTACCGGGCTGATCGACAGTGCATCTCTTAAAAGGACGTTTATTCCTCGGCTCTTGCCGAAAAACTCAACAGGCGGGTGCGTTCTGGTAGCGATATACCGTGAACGTTCGCCCCCGTCGCCTCATTTGAAACTCTATATGAAAACCTGCAAAAACATTTTCCCCAAAGTCTACGATTTTGATGCCCTTTATAAAGCCTATTACCGGGCGCGACTGGGCAAGCGAGATAGGCCCAGTGTTCAAGTCTTCGAACAGAATCTGGAAGGCAATCTATTTGATTTGCAGAATGAGCTGATCTGGAATCAATACCAGACCAGCCAATACCATATGTTTCATGTTTATGAGCCAAAGCTACGCATTGTTGCAAGCTTGCCGTTCCGTGACCGCGTTCTGCAGCACGCTTTAGTATCAGCAATAGAGCCTATATGGGAATCCCGCTTCATTGATCATAGCTACGCTTGTCGTCCGGGGCGTGGAATGCACCGGGGCGCGGATACAGTGCAGGGCATGATGCGTAAAGTTCAGCGCGAACACGGTCAGGTTTACGCACTTAAAGCCGATATCAGTAAGTATTTTGCAAGTATAAATCACGGCATATTGAATAAACTGAAAGCCCGTCATATTGCCTGCGAAGCTACTTTGGGTCTTTGTTATGAAATCACAGGTTCAACAGCCAGCAGTGACGAACTAGACCCTTGCGGTATACCTATTGGCAATCTAACAAGCCAGCTTGACGCTAACATTTATTTGCACGAACTGGACAATTTCGCCAAGCATACGCTCAAGGCTAGAAATTACGTAAGATATATGGATGATTTCGTGATCATTCATCACGACAAAGAATACCTGGCATGGGCACTGGCCGAAATGCAGGTGTTTTTGTGGGATCAGCTTCGACTTCAAACGAACGCGAAAACGCAAGTATTCCCCGTATCCCTTAAAAATGGTCGTGGTCTGGATTTCCTTGGCTATCACATATGGCCAACACACCGCCGGCTACGCAAAAGTTCAATCAGGCGAATGCACCGATCAATGCGCCGGTTCCAAAGACTCTACGCTCGCGGAGAAATCACTCTGGAAGAAGTCAATCAAACCATTTCTTCATGGGTCGCTCACGCAAAACACGCGGACACCGAGGGCCTTAGAAAAGCGCTTCTGGGCAAGTATTCATTCAAGCGCCAGGGCCTGGCTTGTTTGAAGGATCTGTGACTGCTAGCTCAAACAATGTGGTTAGGAAAAACGAGCATAAAGGGGTTGCCCTGAGTTGCCACAATTAGCCTGCACTCAAAAACAGGCAGTCTCATGAACCATCAACCCACTTATTATGCGAAAGCCAGGCAGGGCAAGAAATCGCCCTTCAAACGCTTGGCTTTCATCATCCGCAGAATCACTTTAGAGGCCGACCTGGCAGCTACGAGGTTCTCGTTGGCGCTGGCTGAAACATTTTGGGCGTTCAACCTGTTTTTTTCAAAAGATGCTATGCAGGCCGAGAAATATTATGTCATGGCGCAAACGATGGGCCAGGCCGAGTGGGGTTTTGTTTTTGCGGTAATCAGCCTGATGCAGTGGTCAATCCTAGTCTCGGGCCGGTATCACGGCAGTGCGGCCGCAGCGTTTGCAGGCGTCAGCGCATTTTTGTGGTGGTACATCATCATTGGACTTCTTACGTCATCGGGCTCGCTTCCTGTCGCTATCGGCAGTGAAATAGCGCTTGGTTGTGCGGCTGGCTGGGTCTTGATTCGCACCGGGGTTGATCGCTTTGATACTCAATGGGCCTTGCTGAAAAATAAGGAGACCCACTGTGGACGACGCTGAAACGATAAAGACATTGATAACCGCAAGCGGTGGCGCCGGTGGGTTGGTAGCAACCCTGCTGATTCTACGCAAACTATGGTCGGACTTTTCTTCGACGCGCGTATCCACCACTCAAGACAGTGCCCAGGTCAGCGTAATTGAAACGCTTCGCCTTGAAGTTGAGCGGCTATCGCAAGCCCAGCAGCTCATGGATCAGCGACATAAAGACGACATCGAAGCCATAAAAAAAAAGCGCGTTGACGAGCGCGAAGATTTGCTGAAACGGATTTATGGACTGGAAACCCGTATTGCTGATTTGCAGGATCGTTATCACGGCGTTAAGCGTGAAGCGCTTGAGGCTTACATGCTTATAAGCGAGGGCATTGGGTCGCCGATTGTGGCCGGTGAGCTGCAGCAACGGTTGATGGCGATTATTTTAAGCGTAGATGAACAAGTGAAGGCGTGAGTTGTTTGTGGCTGGCTTGTAAACTATTTATTAAAATTGAGACACGAGAGTATCAATATGTTTAAGTTGATGGTGTGGTTCGTACTTATTGATGTGCCCTTGGCATTGCTGAGAGTGCTCGTTGCTATCACTGGCCCTGTGTTTGTCACACTTGCCCTGCCTTTTTCCAGAATGCGTGACGGTGTTAAACGATTGCCAGTTTGGTCCTCCTGGTGGGGCAATCCTACTTACGGAACCTTTGGAAATACCGCTTACAAGACGCAGGAAGCTTATAACCCGTTTTTCGTAAGCAGCCCGAAAGGATTTATGAGCCAGTGGTATTGGCTAGCTATACGAAACCCAGCGAACGGATTAGTAAGCTCAAGATTATTCAGCTTTATACAGGCTGAATCTTATGTCAAATACATGGGCACAGCTCATATTGATAACGGAATATATGGCTGGCAGTTTGTGTCCGCAATAGATGGATGGCGTAGATACACCGGTTTTTATGCCATGGTGCCATATTGCCCATGGTTCGATTTTGAATTTCGTGTTGGTTTTAAGATAATACCGCTGGAGCCAAAAAAACTACGCCGCGTTGGCATGACTTTTATTATCAATCCCTTCAAACGAGTTGCATGGAGATGATTATGGGTATTTGGGCAACATTGTTTAGCAGTCCATCTGTTATTAAAAAAGCGGCCGATGGTATTTACAACGGAGTGGACGCTGCGATCTACACAGACCAGGAAAAAGCTGCTGGCTTTATGGGCATGCTGAAAGGGTATGAGCCTTTCAAAATTGCACAGCGATTACTGATGCTGGTGATTTGGATACCGTTTGTGGTGATCTTATTGATGTGTGCTGGCATGTACTTTACAGCCGGATTCATGGAGATGAACCAGGGCGCCATTCTCACGAACGCTGCGATGGCCCTAGCCGACATGAACATCAACACACTGGGTACGCCTGCAACCCTGGCATCTGTATTCTACTTTGGCGGTGGGGCTCTGGAGGGTGTTGTGGGGCGCATGAAGTCCAAGTCTGGTTGACGGCGGTGCGACTGCGATGCGGCCGCTGACCATAACGTAAAACCCTGTTATGATGCGGCTGACATCTAGTGATCGGTGGGTCGCGAGGATTAATGTCGCTATCCGACTTTAACCTCTCGAAACGGGTAGTGGCTGTAATCTTGACTACCTGCATGACTACCCGAAGATATTTTTCCTCCAAGCTACTGATTTATAACAATGTTCGATTCCGGCTCCGGGCACCATTAGCGTTAACCCAGAATAACCAGACTTCCTTCGCAGCCCCTGCAAACACTAGCCCCGCCGCCACTTTGACTCACCACACCTAACCTACAATAACCATACTATCGTTGATCGTCTTGTCTACCCACTTGTATACTGAAAATCAGGTATACAAGGATCAAGCATGAAACGCACTCAAATTAAGCGCAGACCCCTCGCAGACTCCGTGCTGCACAGCCTAGAGCCAGAGGCTAAGTCTTATCAAGAAAAAGACAGTTATGGCCTTTATCTGCGCGTAAAACCCAGCGGAACCAAGTCCTGGCTGTTCCGATATAAAAAACCAAGCGGTCAGTGGGGATGGAAAGGCTTAGGTGGTTTCCCGGCTGTATCGGGCAAGCTGGCACGGCAGAAAGCTCAGGAATGGCAAAAAACCTTATCAGACGGCGAATCCATAGAGGTAGACACGGGTATACAAGAATCCGTGACTACCTTTGAAGTGGCGGCAGAAAATTGGTTTCAGCGAAAGATCGACATTGGCCGTGCCAAAGACTCGATTTTGCAGTACCGGCGCTACCTGGATATGGACATTTACGCCGTCATTCCGAGAGAAACGCCGCTGGATCAGATTACGCGGCTGATGTGTGCCCAGGTCCAAGCTCGCCTTGAGTCCCGAAAAGTCCTATCCATGGCTGAAAAAGTGCGTCGCTGGCTCAATCAGATTCTATCTCTGGCAGTCGGGCAGGGGCTTTGCGAAGTCAACCCGGCCAGTGAGCTGAAGCACATCGCTCAGGAAAAGCCGAAGACTGTTCATCACCCGCATTTGCTGGAGCCGGAGTTGCCGGGCTTCCTGCAGGCATTGCGCGGGTCTCGCAGCAAACGACTCACGCTTATAATGACGCGCCTGGTGCTTCGCACGGCTTGCCGGCCAGGAATGGCCCGCTTTTCGGAGTGGCAGGAGTTTGATCTTGATTCTGGCTGGTGGCTTATACCGGGGCATAAAATGAAAACCGGCGAACCGCACAGCATCCCGCTGTCTCGCCAGACGCTGGAAGAATTACATGAGCTGAAGGAGCTAACGGGGCGCAATAAATGGCTTTTCCCAGGCTATGGCGCCGTGCATCCGGTGATGAGCGAAAACACGATCAACAAATGCCTGTCTATGATCGGCTATAAAGGAAAGCTGGTAGGGCATGGCAGCCGTCACACCGCGTCTACGCTCCTGAATGAGCACGAATGGGATGATCGACTAGTAGAGGCCCAGCTGGCTCACAAGGTCAAAGGAACGAAGGGCGTGTACAACAAAGCCAAATACAACGCCATTCGACAGGGGATGATGAGTTGGTATGCCGATTACCTGGACTACTTGGAGTTCGGCGGCGATATTCCAAAAAAGCCGGATTAACCGGCCTTCGTATCAATTGCACGATCCATTACAGTTTGGCTGTAAGCGTACACATCGGACAATCGAAACCGAACCGGCGCCATTCTGTCCGCGCGCTCTTTAAAGCCAGTCGGGCAATCAGCGTCAGATTTCCGGCGCCGGTCTAGCTCTGTAATGCTGATACCCAGAATGCTGGCCGCTTCTTTCTTGTTGATCTGCACGAATGCAGGATTTATAAAGCTCATATATCACCCCGCTCGTCAAGTTCACACAGTAAAGGCACTCCATAGAGCTCCATCACGTCAGCCCTTCCACCTGGCCAGTTTATTTCGATCGCGCAATCTGCACAGTAATAAGCGCGAGTGCATTTGTTGAAGTACCACGCACCTGGCTGCTGACAAGCCGTTACGTTGCAGCGGCCGCCCTTTTTGCCTTTGTCCGCGTGCAGCTCACTCATCATCATCTCCAGCCTTGTAATAATCCTCGCTCTTCTCTTTCAGGCCAAAATGGTCATCTGTGCGCAACATTTTACGTATCATTAGCGCCGCCTCCCTAGAGGCAACCTCAACACCTAACAAATAATTTATCTCACTAGCTTCATATTTGTCTTCTCGTAGATCGCGAGTTCCATCGGCTTTATTGGAAATTGACATGCAAAGCTCACCTAGCCGAGATTGCAGAATCTCAAATTCTGTGTTGGCCATGTGCCAGGGTGTCCAGTACCCACCATTAATTAAAGCTACAAACGGTTTTCCTTTGCCGTATCTGTAAATTCCGAATCTTGGTACGCCGTCACCGTCATACTCGATTGGTATAGAGGGCAATACGGGCTGCGGTAGCGTGTCAGCTAGCAAATACCCTTGCTTTGGCGGCTCCGGACTTTCCTGCCAGTGAGTGGGGCTAGAAAATCGACCTGAAGAATCACACCTCCAGGCAAAGGTATCCATTGAGGGTTCTCCCAGGTTTCCGTATCGTTTACGACCGATGTACGTAACAAAGAATGGTGCGCTTGCCCCTAGAATAACTGAACGATCTCTGGGAGCCGTGTTGATTGGCTTCCACTTATCAAATTGATCCTGACTTTCGTTACATTGCGTCATTATGTCCGCCCTCTATTTTCTCGACTTGTCTGCCTGGTTGCCTTGACTTGTACAGTTCGGTCATCAAGGAGCCAATGGTTTTTCCTTGGTTCAAAACTCGGATTTTGAGATCTTTATTGCTGTCTGCAACAACTCCGAAAGCCTTCTTGGCCCCGACTTCTTCCAGCAAAAGGCCATCAACTCGCGCCTTTAACTCAGCGATTTCTAAATTCTTTGCACCAACTCTTTTTCTCAAATGCCGTAAGTCGTTGTCTTGCCGCTTCAACTCTGTGCAAGCGTGCTCAAAATCTTCTTTGTAATGCGTTGTCCGCTTATCGATCACAAATCACCCCCATCATCAGGCCCGCCCACCAGATCCCACGCTGTTTTGTGGCAAGGGCTGCCCCTCAATGGAAAGATCCGGGTATCAATGCAGCCGCGAAAGACTTTTACCATGCACTCAAGTTCCGCAATCCTTTCCTCAAGCTCGATGATTGTTTTGGTAATCCATGGCCCTTCATTTGGCATTGTCGGCTCCTTCGGCTTTGGCCGCTTCGTTGCGCAGCGGAGTCATCGAACTCAAACTGGTTTCGTTTCCGTCTGGGTCAAGCCCTATCTGCCTACACCTGTGATTGGCAGTTCCGAAGCCGGTGCCAAATAAGTTCATAAACAGAACGGCGTTCGAAGTCACCCTCTTTGCCTTGATTAGCTGCCTTGCGTTAGCCATGCCAAGCTTCCACCAATACTCAGCTTCAGTTTTCTCAAGCTCAGCAATGCGAGCCTTAAGGGCGTCAACCTCTGTGGTTGGCGGATAGCTGTTAGTGAACCGCGTAATCGCCATGAAGCCTCTCCCTTAGTGCTCGGGCAGCCTGGGCCGCCTCGTCTTTGCATTTAAAGTAACCACCGAAATGAGATTTATTTTCTTTCCATATTTCAGCTTTCCATCGCTGCTTTCTGGACTCCCAGAAAACACCTTTAATTCCGCTTTTGTTATTTGGGTGCCGGCCCTTGTTCATGCTGTTCTGGCTGTTCGTTACGAGCCTTAAGTTTTCAATTCGGTTGTCTTGTCGATTTCGGTTTATGTGGTCAACCTGCATAGATGGAAGCTCGCCGTGATGATAAAGCCATGCCAATCTGTGGGCCTTGTAGAATCTTCCTTCTACGCAGATCACAATTGCGCCATTGGGATGCAACGTGCCGGCAAAATCGCCAGCGCGAGCCTTGTGATTTCGAGTTACCTTCCAGGTGAACTGGCCGCTATCCCTGTGGTGCAGGTAGCCCAGCAACTTCTCCTTAGTCAGGCTCATGGCCTTGCTCCTGATTGGCTTTTATATTTGCCAGCACCCATCCCATCCGACACAGAGACCCGTAATTCTGCTCTGTGTTAGCATCGGCCTGGATGATGTCGAAAGCGTCTTGCAGGGCTCTGATGTACTCGGCATTCGGCACGGCGCTGGCAGGGTGGGTGTATATCTCAGCAACAGCCGCTGCAATCTCGTCAGCCAGTTCGGTTTCATCGGCGGGCGTAAAGTCGTCTTGCGTCATCGTGCCAACCTGCCATGCCGACCAAACGCGAGTGCAAGCGAATATGTCGCCCAGGTGCTCGCTCACTGTGTCGGTAATACGCTCAACGTCTACAGGCTCACCCTCAAGCGCCTGGCGGCTGGCAGGGTCTGAGCTATTCGGATTTTCCGAACAACTGCTGTGATCCCGATGCGCCGCCCAACCAAGCCCGACAAGCTCTATTTCTTCAAATCTAAAACCCGCTTCGCCCAAATGCTTTTGCACGTACTCTTCGAAAGTCATCTCAGTAATACCCCATGCTTTGGCCCGGATTAATTGCCGGCATTGTCAGAAAAGTCCAAGCCGGATCATTGGCCGCCACTTCTTGTTTCGCTGCACCCTTCCGAAGCTGATACTCCAGCCACCGGGTGAATTTGGCGCAATCAACGCGAAGCTCTTTAGCCATCAGCGTGGCCGAATTTTCGACCCGGGACTCCAGCAACCACTTCCGCTTTTTCAGGTCGCGGCACAGCGCCTTTATTCGCTCTGGCGGTATATGCTGCAACGCTCTTGAGCCCAGCGCATAGACCTGACCTTCCGATGAAATTCTTGAAACGTTCCGGTGGGGGATGCCGTGCTTTTCGGATAGCAGTTCATCGGTCATCAGCCGCGCTTCGTTGGTTGAGTTCCGAGCCTTTGCATAGCGGGCAACCGCTTCCTCTTTTTCCTTGCCGGATAAACTGTGAATATCGCGGGCTTTTGACTTTGCTAGCGCCGATTCAATGCCATTGAACACAGTCAGGGGAAACATTTCTGTCAACTCAGCGCGCAGCCCAGCACGGTCAGCGGCACGGTTTAGAGTCACCAGATTGACACCAAGGCGGTTGGAGCATTCGCGCTTGGTGATGCCCTCTGACTGCTTCAGGGTGCGCAGATGGTCCAAAGTTTCGGCGGTGAAGATCAGTTTGACTTTTGACATTACGCGGCCTTCCTCGCCTGAACAGGCGCTTTCAGATTATTAACGTGCTCACAAATCAGCGCATCAAACGCCAGCAAGTCTTGCTCCAGCGCTTCGATGTAATTGTCGTCGCGCTCAACACGCTGAATGAACAGCTCTTTGCCGACCGACTCCAGCCAAGGGCAGTACATGATGAAGTCGCACCACTTGCGCCCGGTGATCCACAGGCCGCCTTGAATCTGGTCAATGTATTCAGTGGTCGCATTAGCCGGATCGCTCCAGATGCTGCCGATTTTCTGGCAGCTGGCTGGGCATTTGATTTCTACCAGGCCATCATCATCAACGAGACCATCTGACGAATAGCCGAATACACTGTCATCGGTCAGGATCAGGCCGGAGTCACCAGCCAGCAGACCGGTTTCCATTTCATAAGCCATGCGGGCTTCTGGCTCCAACTCCGATCCCCGGCGCATCTGCCAAGTGTTAAACGTCTGGTCCAGAGGCTTGCCAGCGATCCGCTCAAGCGCAACCGTCCAAGCGTAATCAACGGCCTTGCCGGTAAAGTCGCCGGCCTTGCCGTTCTTGCTGGCCTTTGTGAGCCGTGCCCTGGCGTCTACGAAGCGAGATGCGGTAATTACTCCACTCCTGCTCTGTAGCCACTCATCTGAGCCTTGTGGTAGGTCTAAAATAATCATCTGAAAGCTCCTAGCGCCAAGTGAGCGCTAATAATTGATTGTGACGCTAGGGATCTGACCCTTCGCAATTAGTGTGATTGCCTGCTTTGCGCAGTCTTCTGGCATTCCGCCTGATACCATCGCGGCCAGTGCGGCGCGGTTAGTGGCGCCACGGTGATCCTTGTCGGCCTGGCGCCGTGCAAGGTCTGCCTGCTGGCGACGGTCTTCTGCCAAGCGCTCATCCTCTTTCCGCTTATGCTCGGCCTCAATTCGCTTTGCCGCCTGCTCTGCGTCCCGCTTGGCCGTTGCGATTGTTTCCTGGTACTCGCGATCCTTTCTGGAGGCTTCGTCACGCGCCGCCTGCTCACGGCGAGCAACTTCATCGCGCTCCGCCTGGGCTTGCTGCTCAGACTCGCGACGTACACGATCCTCGGCTTCTCGGGTTATGCGATCCTCGCGGTCTTTCTGGTCGCGGGATGCTTGCTCGGCCCGCAGTCTCTCTAGCTCGGCTTGCTCAGCCTCCCACAGATCCCGCCTCTGCATGGCCAACCGGTAGGCTTTTAGTGTCTCCGCTTTAACTCTGTGGGCTTCTGATTCGAACTCTTCCCATGTTTCATCAATCACATTGCCCTCCATGCAGGTGATAAGCATCGCGATTTCTTTTGATGGAAGGTCCCAAACTGGCCCCTGAACCATGCAATCAATGTTGGCTTGATGCTGATCCTTGCGGGACTGCTCTTCTGCCTCCCAGGCATTTAGCGGGCCACGAACCTCGTCGCGCCACCCATCAAGCGTGTCCCTCCAGCGCTTGCGCTCGGCGTCTATGGTTTTTGGCAGCTGCTTCAGGTCTGCCACCAGTTCTTTGCCCAAGTTGTCGATAGCCGTCTTGCTACGTGCGACCTTGTGCGCCATTGATGCGTAGGCTTGGCGACCTTTGTTGGTGTCGAGGGCTGGTGGTGAGGTCAAAAATAAATCAACTTCGCCGCGGATCTTTGCCAGGTACGGGTCAAGCCCCTTTTCCGCCTTGAACGCCTGAAGTGCGGTATCTTTTGACGGAACAGCTACCAGTTCTGTTGACTCTCTTTCTGCGACTTCGCTCATGCTGTTTCCCCTTCAATGATTTCCGGCTCTGCGGCCTTCAGCTCGCCGCTGCGCTTCTCTACAGCCGCCTTGATCTGGTTGTAAGCCGCCATATCGCCGGCCTTTCGCGCATCTGCTACGGCACTTTTCCAGATGTCAGCCAGCGCCGTTGTGGTTCCGGCCTTGACGATCTGATCCATCCAGCGCTTCGCCATTTCGGGGTCAAACTGCGCCGCCTCTTTCGGGTTTTCATGACGTTGTGCGCTGCCCATATCCATTTCAATATGCTTGCCTTCCATTTCTTCGGCAGTTGGCTGCTGCCCGATTTCAGGCCAGCCCTTACGCAGCGCTTGAGCTTCGGTGCACTTCGCAAGTTGAGCGAATGGCCGCTTCTTCCACATGGCGTTCGGCGCGTCAACTTTGGCCGATTGTGGGGCGTAGTTTTCCAGCCAAAACTCTTTGGCCGTGTAAGCCACAACGCGCTCGCCAACCACTTTATAAACGGTGTACTTGCACCACTCCGGGTAACTGACAGCCACTTTTATGGCGTTTTTTTCCCAATCTGTGCCGTCAAACTCGCGCTTAATCGTTGGTCCGAACTCCGGTTCGTCGTGTCCAGCTTCATCACCGGACCTGCTGGCCTGTATCCGGTACATCCCAATGCCTGGCATGGGTACATCGCGCCAAGCTTTCTGCCCGCTCTGAGCGTCTTTGACTTGCATTGGCACCAGGTGAACCGGCTTCAGCATGATGTCCAGCTTTCTGGCCTTGCAGTAATCAATCGCCATCAAAATTGAGTCAGACTTTGCGCCGGGGTAAATCGTGCTACACAGCGCGTTCCATGTGGGCTCATCTATGCCGCGCATTGCTGCCCACTGGTTTTGCTCAAACCAATCAGTTAGAGCCTTCTCTTGTGTCTTCGCTATCGCATTCATGCTGCACACTCCGTCTGCTTAAATTCCCATTCCGCCATGCGCCGCAGCTTGTGCGCTGCATTACCGACAATGTCCTCAATCGCCCGCGCTTTCAGCTCTGCCAGAATGACTGCATCCTGTGAAACAACCGCCCAATTAAAAGCCTCCGAATCAAGGTCAATCATCACGTCGATCACGTTATCTCGGTCGAAGATCAACGCATCACGCCCGCCGGTCATCTCGAAATAGTGGTTAATAGCCAGCGCGTCTTTCATTTCAATTTTCAGTGCGCGGGCCATGTTTTCAATCTCGGCTGCATCATCCTGCTCGCGCTGGTGTTGCATGTTGGATTTGCTCATGACGTCTCCCCTCCGGCCTTGGCTATTGCCTTTTTTAATCGGACAATTGTCCCCACTCCATTCTCAGCCGGTTTGATTCTTTCGATTACTGCTAGAGCTTCATTTGCCGCGTCATAAAGATCAGGGGCTGCGGCGATTAGAGCCCGGTCAGTATCGGTCAGCCCTTCTTCGCCAGCATCGTCAACCGTCGCAAACCAAGCCGCACCATCGTCGCCATCGTTACGGCACTGAGGTACAACAACCGGCGCTCCGTCTTCGGCATAAAGCCCGGACCAGCCGCCATTCCACTTGTCTTCGCTCCAAGCCCACGGCCCCGGAGTAAACTTTGTATCGCTCATGCTGCATCCTCCTGCCCATTAATCGCCCGAACTTGCGCCGCAATCTTCTCGGCGCCCTCAATATCCTTCGCAAGCTCTGCAAAAGCCGCTGCAAGCGCCAGGGCTTCTTCGCGGGTGACGATAATCGCGCCGCCTCTATCTCCGGTTTCAGCGCAGTGATATTGCATCTGGCCCATGGGCTTGCTGAAAACGGTGAATGA
>Ga0136555_1000322_pt1 | contig 19553 bp, 20 predicted proteins | sample AntRauTorckE5432_FD_104927 | JGI IMG/M metagenome (GOLD analysis project Ga0136555, IMG submission 104927) | Saline lake microbial communities from Rauer Islands, Antarctica - Metagenome Torckler E5 #432 | ecosystem: Environmental > Aquatic > Non-marine Saline and Alkaline > Saline | place...
ATAATCTAAAATTGCTTTTACCCCAGCCAAATTTCTCTCCCAATCCAAATCCTGATGATTTTCTAACTCAACTGTAATTGCGGGAATTCCAATTGACGCCAGCCAACCTTCAACATCTCCTGTAACTTCATATGCATCAAAAGAAGCCACTGAATTATATTTTGCAGCGACAGAATAAATATTCATTAACGAAATAGTTTCGGGCAAAACCCCTTCTTCACATTCTGACGCATAAACTGTGTTTGCTTGGCTGTGCCAGAATATTGCAGAGTCTGGATTATTTTCCAAAACAAAATCTCTGACTGAAACTGCTTCTGGTTCTGAAAAAGCATACTCCCCTGCACTAACTACTTTTCCTCGCCACATACTTTCTGGTTTCCACTTACAATCAAAATTTCTATTTAGATCTACTCCATTATTATTGAATCGTCCAATTGATTGATCGACTCCAGGAATTATATCTGCGACAGTAAACTTTCCTTCTTTTCCAATGACCTTATACAAACCATCAGGATTCGCCGACGGAATAATTGTGACTTGAATATTTTCTGGAATAAATTTTGGATTCTCATCAAAATAATCCATAAATTCATAGGCCAGCAAAACACTATTCCACTCATAACCTCCGTGAATTCCTCCAACAAACAAAAGGTGTTTTTCTGCATTTAGATTTCCATACGTATATGAATTTATTACTCGCCCTTCCACAGAAGCTCCGATATTTTTTACCACTGGAATCACCACCATTTCATCCTGCGCGTCTTCTTCTAAATAAGTTTCAACGACGTTTTCCTTATTTAAAAAGAAAATTAGCAAAATACCAAAAACCACAGCAACCGAAATTACTGCGATTAGTGACTTATTTTTAAAATAATATATTTGCATTATTGATTATAGTAATCTAATAGAGCCTTAATTCCATTCAGGTTCTTGTTCCATTCTGCACTTTCGTGAGTAGTTAAAAGAACACTGATTGCAGGAACTCCTTCTTTTGCCAACCAATTAACCATGTCTCCAGTTGTCGCATAAAAATCAAAACTTTCATACGCTTTGTATCCTGACGCTTTTGCATACAGGTTTGTCAGATTTTTGGTTTCCTCAGAAACTCCATTTCTACAACTTGAAGAAAATACTCCTCCCCCAGCAGAATACCAAACAACAACTGCTTCTGGATTATTCGCATTAACGTAATCTTTGATTGCTACCGCCTCTGGTTCAGAGAAGACTTGGCTTCCTCCTGAAACATCTCTGCTTTGCCATTTTGCATTTGATTGCCATTCACAATCAAAGTTTCTATTTAGGTCTACGTCGTTTCCATTAAATCTGGCAGCGACTTTTTGTGATTCAGATCCCGAAACATCTGATGCTGAAAATCCTGATTCGTGATTTACAACTTTACCTAATCCATCTGGATTTAAGGCTGGAATAACTGTTACCTGAACGTTTTCAGAAACCAGATCATTATTTGATTCAATATAATCGATTAAATCGTATGCCACCTCTGCAGTGTTCCAAGAATATCCTCCGTGAATTCCTCCAACGAATAATAATTCTGTTTCCCCTGTTCCATATTGATAAGCCACAATATTTTTTCCATCTACAGATTGCCCGATGACAGATTGTCTGGACCATTCTTTTTCTGTCATGACTGGATTTTCATTTTGTTCACGACCTAATTCTGTGTCGTTTTCATTTTCTAATTCAGGCGCGTCTTTTGATGTATCTTTGTATTCTTCTTTATTACCTCCTTGAAATACGAAATAAGATCCGATTCCGATAATTAATAATATACCTACTGTGATTATTATGTTTTTCATATGAGGGTATTTTAGCATATGTTGGGGTTTGGGGAGAAATGAGTTAAAAATAGGTTTAGAAATAAGGATTTGGGGAATATAAACTATTCCATTTTTGAAACTATATCTTTAATTTTTACAGCTTTTTCAAAGTGATCAAATTTTTCAGTTTTAATCCACCATCTGGCTACTTCCATCAGTAATTCTGGATTAGTGTTTTTATTTTCAAAGAATGCATAAAAAGATAAACCAACATCCTTACCTTTTTTATTTATTTTCTCGTTGCAGATTTTTATTATTTTAGTTTTAGTTAGTTTGTTCATGAGGTTTAATTATATATTATCTTTAATTTTTAGATTTTCGATTTTTTATAAATGTATTTAAATTACCCTGAGCCTTCTTCGAGCGCTCACACTATCACTCTCTTTGGTGGTCTGCTCTGCTAAACATTTTGGAGCCTTCTCGAGCTCGAACCATGTCCATTTAAGAACAACCCTTCTCTAGTGGACAAAAAGTGAGTAAAGAGAGTACTAATTACATATTTTTTAATCAGAATAAGGATTTGATGGTAAAACATTTCTTGTTCCTTCTCTACCTACATCTCTATTTAATAAATAAATTTCATTATTTAAATAATCTACTTGTTTTTGACGTAAATCTAATCTCCACTGATGATCTAATATTATTTCTTTATTAAATTCAACCTGTTCTTTTATTTTATAATTATCAAAAATTAAATAACAAGATAAAATAAAAATAATTAGTAGAAAAATATTGTTTTTGTTCATTATTGAATTATATCAAATCTATCTACCCTTCTCGAGCGCTCGAACAGCGCTCTAATTGGTGAGCCTTCTCGTGCTCGAACCGTGTGATGCCTTACCCAGTAAGGTGGTTTGTGATGTTTCTAGATAACTAACAATACCCTTCTCGAGCGAGGTAAAAAGTGACAAAAGTGACACTTTTTACTGTTTATTTAATCAATACTATTTTATTACATACTTTTTATAAATTTTGAGATTTTTTCTTCATACTCTTCCCTTGACATTTTATCGATATCCCCCGGCTGTTCTATAAAGAAAAGACAGTACACAAGGTCATTTAAATCAAATTTTTTAATAGAAGCAAATTTACCTGATCCAAATAAGAAAATTGCTAATTGTGCATGGTCATTAGAATAATGCATCGCTCGAGATTCTTTTTCATAATCATCCCAAACGTAATTTAGCCCTATTGCTCCTAATAACCCTAAATATCTATAAATTCTTTCAAATTCAAATACTCCTTTTGTTCTCACAATCACATCTTGAGTAGCACTAAGGGCTTCAACTCCTTTTATATTTTTTTCTTCCTCTGACATCTCATCTAGTAAATCCTTAAACAAAGGAGGTCTATATCTTTTATCTAGTGTTTTTACGAATGAATCTTTTGCAGAATTAGTTTTATAATATTTATTGTATACCTTAATAGAATTACATATTTCAATATCAATGAAAGAATCGTAGGCTTTTTTCAGAATCATTTTATTAATTATACTTTTAATCAATAAAAAACCAAACGGTACAACCCAAATGATATTAAGCTTATTTATATCAGACAAAAGAAACACTAATATTAAGACCCAGCCGAATATAATTAGAGGTGGAACTGCCTTGTGAAAAGATTTTTTTTTACAAAAACCCTGTCACAATAACTCAAACTAAGTACTAATATTAAAATAAAAAGTAACGACCAAGTTATCCATCCAGTAATATTTAACATAAACTAAATACTACTATCGCCACCACAAATGTAAAGGATTCTATTTATATCTTCTTGTAATTAGTAAATTATAGAATTTACTACAACTCACACACACTTCCAAAATGACCAAACCTCGCTGTTTTCCTGAACTTTGGTTTTTTCAGGTCTAGGAATTCGATGATTGCTTGGGGTCGCAAATCGTATCCGACAACTTCCTCCTGTACTCCGTCGATTGTGACTGTTGCCATCAAGGGTTCAGCGACACCGAGGGCGTAGGCGATGTGAACGTAGACTTCTTTTGCGTTTCTGGATTTTAGATAGTCGACTGCGATTTTGCGAGCCATGTAGGCGCCGCTCCTGTCGACTTTTGTTGCATCTTTTCCATTTTTATATTATACACCCCCTCTCGAGTGCTCACACTACGCTCTGATTGGTCACCCTTCTCGATCGTATGTGTTTTATTTAAATAAACCTTCCCCAAAAAGAAAAACCAGGGAAGCTATAATTACTGTTACTGTAGCGACAATATTTGCCCACATAGACATTTTCATAGCTCGCTCTTGAATTTTTTGTGATTCTTTCTGAGATACTAAACTGTCTTCAATAGATTTTTCTTTAAGACTTAAGGAGTCTAAAGAATTTCTTTCAAGCATTGTAATGAGAGTTCCACATTTACTACAAAGAAAAAGTGAGTTACTCTTCCTATCATGACTATCGGCATCCATGTGAAGCTTCCAATCATGCCGGCAACCTTTATCAAAATTTTCTTTATATTGTCCTATTCCCATAATTTTAATTTTTATACTTAGATAAAACCTAAATTATATCTATCACTTAGGTAATCAATCACAGATAATTTTAATAAGTGAGAGATTAAATCATTTTTACTCATCTTATTTGCTTTTCTATCAGAGATATCAAACCTAGATTTCATTGTTAGTATTAAACTATTTTTAACCTTGTCCGATAGTAAAAGATTATTTTCAAAAATAAATATAGATGCATAGTTAGAACAAATTTCAAATACTTCCTTCTCTATGTTTAGTGAATTTATTTCAAAATCTGTTACGTCATGTTCACTGACAATTATATCAACAATTTTTCTTGCACCATTTTCACAATATTTTTCTATTTGTTTTAAATCCATATTTTTATAACCCCTTTCGAGCGCTTGAACTAGCGCTCTAATTGGTGACCCTACGGGGAATCGAACCCCGATTTGCAGAATGAAAATCTGCTGTCCTAGCCGTTAGACGATAGGGCCTATTTTATTTTACTTAACCCAGTTACGTGATAAATTCCTAGAATTTATTTTACGTAACGATAGGGCCATAGTCCGGAAATAATAGCAAATTATCCTGGAAAATCAACTGCTTTTCTGTTAATGTCATACTAATGAAAATCTTGGGAATAGAAACTAGCTGTGATGAAACAGCACTTTCCATAGTATCCGCGTCTGGCGAATTAAAATCGCCCACTTTTTCTGTATTAAACAACGTCCTATATTCACAAGTTGAAAAACACAAAGAATACGGTGGGGTTTATCCTTCTCTAGCAAAACGTGAACATGCAATTAATTTGGTTCCGTTATTGAGTCAACTTTTAAACGTAGATTCCCGCTTTCGCGAGAATGACAAAATTGAAACTGACATGAAAAAACACGGAACAGAATTAAAATCCGTCTCCGCAAACTATGACGAGATAAAAGAAATTTTTGAAAGAGAGCCAGAATTGTTCGATGCCTTTATGAAAACAGTTCCTTTCATCAAAAAACCTGATGTTGATTTAATTGCTGTAACTAATGGTCCCGGACTGGAGCCTGCATTATGGGTTGGAATTAATTTTGCTCGTGCGCTGTCTTTGGTTTGGCAAATTCCAGTAATGCCAACGAATCACATGGAGGGACATATTGTTTCTGTTTTAAACGACGCGGAAAATATTGATAAGGAAAACATAGATGTTCAATTCCCTGCAATCTCACTTTTAATTTCTGGAGGTCATACGGAAATTGTTTTAGTAAAGTCTTGGGGAGAATATGAAATTATAGGCAAGACAAAAGACGATGCGGTTGGTGAAGCATACGATAAGGCGGCAAGAATGTTGGGATTAGAATACCCAGGAGGTCCTTTGATTTCTAAACTTGCTGACGAGGCCAGATCACGAAATGCAGATCTATCAGACATAAAATTGCCTCGTCCCATGATTAATACCGACGATTTTGATTTTTCATTTTCAGGATTAAAAACAGCGGTTTTATATTTGGTAAAGAATTTAGAAAAGGAAAATAAGTTAGATCAAAACACAAAATCCGCTTCCACACTCTCCAGCGAGATTAAACCCGCCTCCACACTTTCCAGCGAGGTTAAAGAAAAAATCGCTCTTGAATTTGAAAATTCAGTCGCCGAAGTCTTATTCAAAAAAACAAATCGTGCCATAGAAAAATTTGATGCAAAAAGTTTAATAATTGGAGGTGGAGTTATTGCAAACAAGAACATTCGCGAAACTTTTGGAAAATTAAATAGTTCAGACTTTAAAGTTCTAGTTCCTGAAATAGATTTAACAACAGATAATGCAATTATGATTGCGATGGCTGGATATTTAAAAAGTTTCCGCGAGGATGCAAAAATAAATCCTGAAATAAAGGCTGACGGAAATTTGGAGTTCTAGTTTTTTATAATGCAAAAGAACCTTATATTTGATAACATTCCTTACATGTCACAAATTCCAGGAAAATTTTTAAAACCATACGAACCCTCAGAAACCGAGGGTAAAATTTATAAAAAATGGGAAGATTCAGGCCTTTTTAATCCTGATGTTTCAATAGAAAAAGGATTTACAGAAAAAGACGCTGAAACTTATTCTATGGTTTTACCTCCCCCAAACGTTACTGGAATTCTCCACACTGGTCACGCTGAAATGTTAGCGATCCAAGACACAATTATTCGCTTCCAAAGAATGCAAGGAAAAAGAACTCTTTGGATTCCTGGAACTGATCATGCCGCTATTGCGACCCAAACAAAAGTAGAAAAGATTTTACAAAAAGAAGAGAAACTTCGTCGTCACGATTTAGGACGTGAAAAATTTTTGGAAAGAGTTAACGACTTTGCAGCAAATAGTCACGACACAATTGTTAATCAAATTAGATCAATGGGTTCCAGTATTGATTGGTCCCGTGAAGCTTTTACATTAGACAAAGACCGAGAATTTGCCGTTCGTACCGCATTCAAAAAAATGTATGAAGACGGGCTTATTTATCGTGGAGACAGAATCATTAACTGGGATCCAAAGGGACAAACAACGGTTTCCGATGATGAAGTTATTCACGAAGCAACAAAAGGAAAACTTTACTATTTCAAATACGATGCCAATTTCCCTATTTCAATTGCTACAACTAGACCTGAAACTAAATTAGGGGATGTTGCTGTTGCAGTTAATCCAGAAGATAAAAGATACTCTGAATACATTGGAAAAACTTTTGACGTTAATTTTGTTGGAACAAAACTTTCAATAAAGATTGTTGGTGACCCTGAAATTGATGCTGAATTCGGAACTGGTGCTGTTGGAATTACTCCTGCCCACTCTATGACCGATTTTGAAATAGCAAAACGTCATAATTTAGAAACTAAACAAGTTATAAACGAGTACGCAAAAATTATCAGTGACGACGAAGATCTTTCTGGAAAGAAAACTCTGGAAGCGCGTGAAATTATTCTAGAAAGACTTCGCGCAAATAATCTATTAGAAAAAGAAGAAGAGATTGATCAAAATATTTCAAAAGCAGAACGTTCAGGTGGAGTTATTGAACCATTACCAAAACTACAATGGTTTATTGATGTAAATAAAAAATTCAAAACCGGATTCCTGAAAAAATCTTCATTAAAAGAGTTAATGATAAACGCCGTTAAAAAAGATGGGGTTAATATTATTCCTGAAAGATACGAAAAAGTTTATTATCACTGGATTGAAAATCTGCGAGATTGGAATATTTCTAGACAAATTTGGTACGGACACAGAATTCCTGTTTGGTATGAAACAGATAATAATGGAGAGATAATAGATAATAGTATCTACGTTGGAATAGAGGCTCCAGATGGAGATAACTGGGTTCAAGACGAAGACACTTTGGATACATGGTTCTCTTCTGGACTTTGGACTTTCTCTACTCTTGGTTGGCCAAATAAAACTGAGGATTTGAAAAATTATCATCCAACAAACCTTTTGGAGACTGGTCACGATATTATTTTCTTTTGGGTGGCGAGAATGATTTTGATGAGTACTTATTTATTAAAAGAAATTCCATTTAAAACAGTTTATTTCCATGGATTGGTTCGTGATGAAAAAGGAAGGAAAATTTCAAAGTCTCTAGGAAATACAATTGATCCAATTGAATTGAATCAAAAATATGGTGCAGATGCATTACGTATGGCGATGTTGGTTTCTGTTGGACCAGGAAGTGATTTGAACCTGGGAGAAGATAAAATTAAGGCGTATAAAAAATTCTCTAACAAAATATGGAACGCCAGTCGTTATGTTTTGGAAAATATTTCTGATCTTGATTTATCGGATGATTCCTCTCTTCATACTGACGATCAAAAAAGAATTGATGAGTTTAATGAAGAATTAAAAGACATCACAGACGATATTGAAAATTACAGATTATATTTGGCGAGTGAAAAACTTTATCATTATTTCTGGCACACTTTTGCAGACAAGATTATTGAAGAATCAAAACCTAATCTGGACTTGTCGGCCGAAGACTCGTCGAAGGCGGGAAATCCAGAGAGAAAAGTTTCTACACAAAAAATGCTTTATAAAATCCTAACTAAATCATTAAAAGCGTTACATCCATTTATGCCATTTATCACAGAGGAAATTTGGCAAGACTTACCTGAAAAAGAATCTGAATTATTGATGGTTGCAAAGTGGTAATAAAAAAACCTTCTTGTAACGACTTTGGAAAATAAACAACCGTAGCTATCGCAGATTCAAAATTTTCTTCACCCAGAGTAGCGTTGAAAACTTTTTCAAGTTTTGTTATGTCAGAAAGAAATTCTTTTGCAGATTCACATGCATAATAAAATTCTTTTTTATCTAAAGCAGTCTGGAATATTTTTTCCATCATGACAGCACGATCTGGACAAGGACTTATCCTTGCAGAAAGAAGTGCATAATGAAAATCAATCTTATTAGCACAAGAAAAACTTTCATTGAAAATTTCTTTCATTAATTCATGTGTTCTGGAAGTTTCAAATAATTGAGCAACTTGAAATGGATACTCAAAAAATTTTGTCCCTATTCTAGATTTATCCATCATTTCCCTGAAAATCTTTTCCAGCTCTTCTGTGCGCATTGGTTCCGGAAAACTTTTGGCAGCACCAACTCTTAAATCAATTCCTAATTTCGAAATAAGTTCATATGTTTCTACTTTCACTTTTAACTCCTTGGTTTATTGTTTTACTAATGTTCTATTTAAACTAAAACTAACCTTAATCAAAAATAAGTCAAACAACAACCTCCTTTTTACTTATTCATTTTTAATCTATACTTATCAGTAATGGATTTTTTCACTACACTACTATTCGCATTTATGGGAGGAATCTTACCTGCCCTATTGTGGCTTTATTTCTGGTTAAAAGAAGACGAACATCCTGAACCAAAGGGATTGATCGTTTTATCATTCTTTTATGGAATGTTGGCAGTTCCTGTGGCGCTCGTTTCTCAATGGGTCATTAATTTCTTGTTTTTAAGAGGTGGAGATATTGAATTGATGTTCCACACTTCATACCCTGCTGCGATTAGTGTTCTGGTTATCTGGGCAACAATCGAAGAAGTTTTAAAATATGTTGCTGCAAACAATGCAGGATTGACTAAAAAAGAAAATGACGAACCTGTTGATGTAATGATTTATTTAATCACCGCAGCGCTTGGTTTCGCAGCACTAGAAAATACATTATTTATTTTTGTACCAATTCTAACCGGAGACATAACAACTGCACTAATTACTGGGAATTTACGTTTTATCGGGGCAACATTACTGCACGTTGCATCCAGTGCATTGATTGGAGTATTCGCCGCATTTTCTTATTACAAATCAAAAGAAATCAAAAAACATTATTTATTTACCGGGTTTTTCCTCTCAGTCGCTTTGCATACTATTTTTAATTCTTTTATAATTAGGTCTGAACAATTTACACTAGTTGGATTTGCAACTGTTTGGATAGTAATAGTTTTAATAATAATTCTTTTTGAAAGAATAAAGAAAATTTACAAGCGATAATAAATAATTATGAGAAAGAGATCATTTTTTGAAAAGTTAACAGGAGCCGTTAGGGTTGATGATTTTGATGACGAATTAATGGATGAGGAATCAGAAGAACAACACGTCATCAACAACAGCATGGACAATCCTGCAAATAATATTTATGAAGAAGAACCTTCTGTCCCTGCAGAAGAAGGTCAATTATCTGTTGATGTGATTAATACCCAAGAAGACATTATTATCAAAGCAATGGTTGCTGGTGTAAAACCTCAAGACATGGATGTAGAAATTTCTCGTGACATGGTTACTATCCATGGAACAAGAGAAGAACAGCATGATGTAAATGAAGAAGACTATTATCATAAAGAATTATACTGGGGATCTTTTTCAAGAAACATTCTACTCCCAGAGGAAATTGATGTGGAGTTAGCAGAAGCAAAAGAAAAACATGGACTACTTGTTCTAAGACTTCCTAAATTAGATAAAGACAGAAAAACAAAACTACCTGTCAAGACTGGATAAAGAAATAAAAAAAACAGGTACTAACAAGTACCTGTTTTGGGTTGAGGGCGTGATTCAATTCTTTCTACCTCGGATTCAGGAATCGCATAAAATAAATCATATTTTGATTCCGGATTTCTATCTAATTTCTCTCTTCCAAGAACGAACATTCTGGATCCACATAAATGTTCTGTTCCAGGAATTTTTAAATAAATCACACCAACAACAACTTCGTCTTCTTCTAAAAGATCTGGTAAATCTGTAGCGTCCGAAGGATAAATTTGTCTGAACTGACCTAGTAAGCATACACACATAGTTTATATCTTTCTGTTGGTTTCTTAATCTTTTTTAATTTTAACAAATATGTTAGTCTATTGAAATCCCACTCGTCAGGATAGCTCAGTTGGTAGAGCATTCGCTTGAAGCGCGAAGGGTCGGCGGTTCGAGCCCGCCTCCTGACACAAAAATAAATTTAATACCGATTTAAGGGCGAGAAGCTTGTCCTGTAAAAAACGAAGTTTTTATACAGGAAGCCCGCCTCCTGACACCATATAAAAAAACATCCCCATTTTTTGAGGCTGTTTTTTATTCAGTAAATTGCTTCAATAATTCAGGTATATTAATTCCTGATGTGTCTGGGATAGAATTTCTGATTTCCCCCAAAGCAGATGTACTTTCTTGAATAGACTTATATGTATCCAACATTTGCTCTAAGAAAGGTTGAACAAGTGTGTATGCTCCGATTGAAATTCCAATAATGAAAATCCACTTTAACGCAGTTATTACCGTAGAAAATCTTGCGCGATTTTGAAGACTTTTTAATATTTTTTGATTTTCTTCTACAATTCCTCGAATTTCTGCAATTTCAGAATCTTTGTCGCTATCCAAGTTTATGTCTGTTTTCATTAGAATAATTTTAGCATGGAAAAAATGTTTTTGACTTTTAATATTAAGGGCTGTAGTATCAAGAATAGAGGTACAAAAAAATGATAGATTATGAAAATATATGTGGCAGAAATCCTGGATGGATTAAGTGCTCACTTCCTATTGTGACAATATCTGTCAAATCTAAAGATATTGAAATAATAACTGGTCGTATTTGTAGCACTGGGAGCGGTGATCATTCAGCCAATAACATAGATGATTTTGTTGTGGGGGGAGACAAACCATTTTATCCAATGTGTGACAGTGGTACTGATGCATACGAAAAAACATTTCGTGCAGACGATCCTCATGCAATGACATTTGAAGAAGTAAGGTATATTCGTACTTCACTTGAAAGATTGAGATTGTGGTTTAACTTCAGATATGAATATTCTGATGAACATCTTCATGAATTACAAATCCAGTTGAGAAACCTACCTATCCAAGATCAAATAACAGATTCAGAACAAACCTCTTGATTGAGGTTTTTTATTTTTGTGCCTCCTGCAGGTCGGTCACAAGTCACTAAATATAATTATTCGTCTACGACTCTAATTCTATTAAGTGCTCGCGACCCCGACTCGCCTTTCCCAGGTCGCCTCATTTCATTCGGCGACACAGGGAACCCTTGGCTCCGTCCTTCGATTCCTGCGGGAAGCTACAAAAATTAAAAACAGAAAGGCTGTGCCTTCCTGTTTTATTTTTGTGCCTCCTGCAGGAATCGAACCCACAACGAACCCTTAGGACGGGTCTGTTATATCCATTTAACTAAAGAGGCTGGAATTTATTGCAGTCATTAAATTAATCACCACCACAACTAATTTAACATTAAAAATATAAATTATTAAGGTGTGGCGACAAGCAAAAAGTCGGCAGATAAAATTCCACCGACTTTTCTTTATGTTTTATATACTAGACGCTAAAGTCTAATTACAATCCCAAAGCTTCTTTAACTTTTCCTTCTTCGAATCCAACAAGAACTGTTTCATCGATTGAGATAACAGGAACTCCCATTTGTCCTGATTTATCCACCATTTCTGCTCTTTTTGATTCATCTGCAGCAACATCATACTCTGTGTATTCTACTCCATTATCGCTAAAATATTGTTTAGCTAAATGACAGAATGTACAAGTCGGTGTTGAATATATTTCTACTTTTGCCATATCAATTTCAATTAATTATTAATGTAAAGTCTATTTTACTAGAAACTAAACAAATCGGCAATTCTTTGCCAGAAAGATTCTATAACCCCCTTTTCTTCTATAATTATTTCTAAATCAGTTTCATCGTCCAAAATTACTACAGTCTTCTCTCCTTCTTTTACTAGAGAAAATTTATCTCTAGCAATTTCTTCTTTTCCAACACCACTATTCAGATAAGCTATTTTGTTATTTAAATTCTCTTCCTTTTCTTTTAGTGCCTCAAATTTTTCTTCGGCGACTCTTAAATCATGACTGCTCTTCACTTTTTTAAATAAGATCCCAACTGAACCATGAACAAGGAAAATTAAAATTATTATCAAAATAAAAGTAGTAAACTTTGAATAAATCCTTTTTTTTAATTTTCTTTTTTGTTCGAATTCTCTCATTTTATAATGCTCTGGAAAGATAAAAACGTTTATGCTAGTATTCTAACACAACAAATATGTCAATTCTTTTTCACAAAAAAGGTAGAAAATATATCAAAATAGCATTTGGTATTGTGGCTTTTTTCATTGCCATCAGTATGCTGTTTCTATTTGCTCCAGGATTTTATTAAAATAAAAAACTCTCCATTAGGAGAGTTTTTTATTTTACAGATATTGAAACATTTCGTATGTATTTAGGTTGTAGATCCTCAGTCAAGCTGAGGATGACAAAATAGGAACTTATTTTTACATTTGTAGCTGGATGGCTCGTTGCTCCTATTCACTATTCTCTACCTAATCCCCACTCTTCATCATCTTCAAAAACACCTCGTGTCCGATTTTAACTTTTCCCATTTCTTTCATCTTTTTCTTTCCTTTCTTTTGTTTATCTCGAAGTTTCATTTTTCTGGTAATGTCTCCTCCATATAAATGAGCCGTCACATTCTTTTTCAATGCAGATAAAGTTTTAGAAGAAATAATTCTTCCCAGTGATTTTGCTTGGATTTTAGTAACAAACATTTGGCGAGGCAAAATTGCATACAATTTTTCAACTGCTGCTTCACCTTCTTCTTGAATACGAATTCTGGAAATAATTCTAGAGAAAGCAGGAACTTCTTCTTCTGCAACTAAAATTTCTAATTTCACAACATCGGCCACGCGGTATTCAGAAATTTCATACGACAGAGACGCATATCCAGACGAAGCACTCTTCAGCTCATCAAAAAAGTTTCTCATCAATTCTCGCAAGGGCATTTCTGCATTAATAGAACTCCTCTCGTCTCCCAAGTTTTCTGTTTCTTTTGTAATTGCCTCGTGAACAAACATGACTTTCATAACTTCTCCAATATATTCGTTTGGTAAAATAATTTGCATATCAACCCAAGGCTCTGTGACACTTTCAATGTCTCCATAATCTGGAAATGCCATTGATGAATAAGCTGTAATAGTTTTTCCATTCTTAGTATTCACTATGTAACTGATGCTTGGCAAAGTAACAACTAATTCCAAATTAAATTCCCGACGCAAACGTTCTGTGATAATTTCCAAGTGCAACATTCCCAAAAATCCACAGCGAAAACCACGACCCAAACTTCCTGAAGATTCTTCTTCATAAGCCAACGAACTGTCTGTTAATTTCAATTTTGATAGAGAACTTCGCAAATCATTGAAATCATCCTGGCTTTCAGGAAAAACACTAGCCCATACAACTGGTTTTGGCTCTTCATAGCCACCTAGAGCCTCGATTTTGGGCTTATTATCCATAACTGTGTCTCCAACGAATGCAACACCGGGTTCCTTGATTCCAGTGACAATATAGCCAATTTCTCCTGCTTTTAGAGAATCTACTTTAATTTCTCCTGGACGGAAAATCCCAACCTCATTTGGTATAAAACTTTTCTCTGACGCGGCAAATTTTAATTTAGTCCCAGCCTTAATTTCCCCATCAAAAACTCTTGTATAAACAATAATTCCTTTGTGATTCGAATATTGAAAATCAAAAATCAAAGACCTGAAATCTCCCGAATCAGAAATAATTTTAGGTGCTGGAACTTTTTCAATAATAGATTTTAAAAGCTCTGCGACACCTTCCCCTGTTTTTCCAGAAGTCGACATAATTTCACTTTCATCACAATCAATAATTTTTGTGATTTCTTTTTTAACTTCATCTACACGAGAACGAGGAGAATCTACTTTTGATAGAACCGGAATTATGACAAGTCCCAAATCTTTTGCCATCTGCAAAGTTGTGAGTGTTTGCGCCTGAACACCTTGGGTCGAATCAACCAAAACAATTGTTCCCTCAACAGCTTTTAGTGCACGAGAAACTTCATATGAAAAATCAATATGTCCCGGCGTATCAATGAGGTTAAAAATATGTCCTTCATATTCCATTCGAACGGGACGCATCTTGATTGTAATTCCACGCTCACGCTCCAATTCCATATCATCCAGAACTTGATCCTTCATTTGACGCTTATCAATAGTTTTTGTAATTTCAAGCATCCTATCGGCAAGAGTCGATTTTCCGTGATCAATATGGGCGATAATAGAGAAATTTCTAATGTTTTGCATGTGAGACTTATACTAGCAGAAAGATTAGAGAGTATAAAGAGATAAACAGATACTCATTTGACTAATGGTGAATATTTAAATACTATCTCTCATAGAAAGTTATCCAATGGAAAAAGAAGAATCTCAAAAAAGATTATTGACGGAAAATTATTTCAAGAAGTTACAGAAATTATCCACAAAAAAACTAAACAAAAATCAGTTGGTGTCAGAACAATTCTAGTTGAGGTAGACAAAAATTTTATCAAACAAATATCAGTCAAATGCACTCGTTAAAACGAGTGTTTTTATAACTCCCTTTGTCCTGAAACAACAGGTTTTGCCTTCCAAATTTTTGCATGCATTGTTTTCCAAACATCTTCCAATTCGTTATTTCCTAATAATTTCAAAACCAAAACCCAAGCCGCCAAACCTAGAATACCCGCTATGAAACCTTGAGAGAAAATTCCAACCAATGTATCTAGGTCAAATACGTCGTCGAGTAACTGTAGTAACCCATAAGAAACATATCCTCCAATCAAAGAAGCGAACAAACTGTGAACCAGCGTACACCACAAACTCTTTGAGAAACCTTTGAAACTTTTTTCAAATGAAAACCATAGCAAAATTGTGTTAACAAACATTCCTATTGAAAATGCCATTGGAAGCATAATTATAACCGAACCAGCTATTCCTGAAATTCTAAATAATTCTTCTATAAAAATTTGGAATGTATAATTTGTATTAAATAAGTTAACCAAAACAAAAGCAGAAATAACAGTAACTAGCGTTGAGAAAAGATTTATCAAAAGAGGCTTTCTGGTTTCACCTGCAGAATAATATCCACGAAGGAAAAGTAGAATTAGATTCTGACAAATTACAGACACAGCAAACATCGCAAACGCGGCCGCCGTCAACCTAGTATCGTTCCAATCAAAAGAACCTGATCCTAAAATTGTTCTAACGATTTGGGCACGCAAGACAATGAACATAACTATTACAGGAAAGCTCCAGAAAATTATATGTTTTGCTGAAACAATTAAATTCGCCAGAAATTTATCATTTTCTCCACTCGCAAAAAGACGTGACAATGTTGGAAAAGCAGCCAAAGAATAACTGACCCCAATAATAGCCAGAGGAACCGATTGCAGATTATAAGCGAAATTGAAAATCGCAATTGATCCAACTGCCAAAGTAGATGCTAACGAAATTAAAACCAGCAATGTAATTTGAGACGAGGCCAAAGCCAACGTTCGAGGTAGCGAAGTTAATATAATTTCTTTTGCGAGTTTCCAATCTATTTTTGTAGTTAAAACTGGCAGTGCTTTGTGCTTTGCAACTGTTGGTAATTGAATCAAAACATGAAATACCAATCCCAAAACAACTCCGTAGATTAATCCAACTGGTCCAAAAATTGGATAGAATAAAACTATTCCTAAAATAATTCCAACATTATAAAGAAGTGGGCTGATTGCATAGACAAAGAATTTTCTATAAGCCTGCACAATACTTCCAAATAATTGTGATACTCCCAACAAAAGAGGAGACAGTAACAGAATCCTAGTGAACAAAACAATCTCGCTCGCAAACTCCCCTTTCAAGATTTCAGGAACAAATAGCTGCAATAAATTTTCTGTAAAGATCAAGATTACAATTGAAACAACAATCAAAAGAATTAAAAACAGAGTAAAAAGACTCTTAATTATCTTCTGAACTTTTTCACTATTATTTACATGTTTTGATAAATAAGGAATCAGAACTGACGCAGAAATAAAAGATGTCACTACTACATATAACAAATCTGGAATTCGAAATGATGCGTAATAAACATCTATAATTTCTGATGCTCCAAAAGTTCCCGCCAACAGTCTGTCTCGAACAAGAGCCAAAATTTGAGACGAAAAAGCAAATATTGCCAAAAGATACGCGGCCTCATGAAGACCCTCTATCTCTTTTTCGAAAAATCCTAAAATTCGCTTTACCATCTATCTTAGATGTTATCTTCTGATGCTGAATCTTCATCTTCTAGTGGCAGGTCGTCTGCATTTTCAGGTTCATCGTTAATTACAGGTTCAGTATCTTCTGCTCCAGCAAATGGTGCAAGTCCTGATTCTAAATTATTCAAAATAAATTGAATTTCATCATTTCCAGGATTCAAAGTTTCCAAATCTTCAAATTGCAAGATTGCATCTGCTGTTCTATCAACCCTGTCGTAACTTAACCCAAGGAAATATTTTGCATTTGAATAAAATGGGTTCAAAATAACTGCTCTTTCAAATGCTGAAATTGAATTTTGATATTGTTCGTTTTGATAAAGAAGAATTCCAAGTTGGAAAAATACTACCGGATCATTTGGTTTGGCGATTGCCGCAACCTCTACATTTGCAATTGCTGTTTCAATATTCCCTTCTGAAACATCAATTTGTGCTAATAGAAATACTGCTTCTGTGTAATTTGATTTCAATCCCAATGCCTCAGAAATTAATTGTCTTGCTGCATCATTGTTACCTGCAAAGACTTCTATACGAGCTAAATCAAGAACTATACTTGGATCATTTTGATTATATGTTCTTGCTTGATTCAGAATTTCCCTTGCTTGATCTGCAGAACCTTCAATTCCTAAAGGAACCAGAGAACTAAAAATTGTTCCTAATTCAAGGTAATTCAAATAATTTTCTGGATCATATTGAATTGCATTTTGTGCTGATTGAACTGCATTTGAAAGATTTGCTTGAAATAGATTTGATCTTTCTGTATCTGACAAATCTGGATTATTTAGAACTTGATTAATTCTAACTTGTTGAATTTCTGACAATATTCTTAATCTTTCGTCGTTTTGATTTAGATTAAGTGCACTGATTATTTTTGCTTCTGCTCCATTAATATCTCCTTGATTCAAAATTACCAAAGCATCCCTTGTGAAAACTGAAGCGATGTACCTTTCTGAAATATGATAAGTGGCGGTAATCGTTAGAATCAAAACCACCACAACTCCAAAGATATACAAGAAACCATATTTTGGATTTTCAGAAATTTTAACTTCTACAACCTTCAACATATTCTCTCTGTATAATGACGCAACAAATATTGCAGTGAACAAGAAAGTTATGAATAAAGTAGTAAAACTTGGAATATAGATAGCCGCCATAATCCACATATAGAGTGAAACTACAAATGAGGAAACTAGAATAAAGCTACTCAAACTGTCTTCTATTTTTTTGAAAACAGCAGTAAATCCAAGATACAAATAAAGTCCAAGGAAAAATAACCATGCCAAGAGTCCTAAAATTCCAGTTGAAATAATTGAAGTCAAAACAAAACTATATCCATATCGGAAATCAACATTCCAAAGATCACTTAGGTTAACTGCTAATGGCTTATTTTCAAGCCAAGAATTTGTAAACTGAGTAGGACCAACACCCAGAATTAGACTTTCTGAAAAAGAATTTTTAGCAACTTCGATTGTTGTATTAAATCCTGGTCTTGCTTCTATAAAATCAATATTTAATAAATTTTGGATTAATGGATTCAATTGGTTTCCTGCCAAAATAAATACTGTTGAGAAAATTAAAACGATAAGAGCAAAAATTGGAAGTCTAACTTTACTGTCTTTATTTTCAATTCTATCCATTGTTAAAAAGTAGATAAAGAAACTAAGTGAAGAAATTCCCATAATCCACCACAATTGAGTAAATCCAACTATTGAAAGTGTAACTAAGGATAATACAAACAACGTTGTCAGAATGATTTTTATGAACTTATTCTTTTTCAATAATTCAAATGAAACCAGCGAAAGAACAAGTCCTGCTCCTGCAAATACCCCCAAATCAAACCATTTTCCAATCGTATTTGTTGAAACTGAATCGAAAAATGAAAGTGTTGGGAAATAAGAAATTAATACGATTCTGATTAGGTGGAATAGCATTACAATAATCGCCGATGCGATGAATGCGAAATAGATGTAAAAAGCTTTTTGTTTATTCTTGAAAAGAAATACTCCTAACAATAAAAATGCGAATAGGGAAATAACCACAAGTGAACTATCAAAACCGAAATCTTTTCCTAAGAGAGAAATTAGCGTACTACCAGAGAAAATTGATGAGGTAATATAAACAGTAGGAATCAATAACGCAGAAAGGGTAAATAAGTTAAATGGAATTTTAAATGAGGATTCTTTTAATTTTGAAACAACCCATAAAAATATTGATACGTACAAAACTGTTAAAAATAAAAACGTTTTTGTTGATAATATGTCTGTAAAAGTTACTGGTACGAAAATAATCGGTAACAAAAATGTTAACGCGACCATTAAAATATTTGGTATTTTGCTCCACAAACCTTCCCCTTCAGACACCTCTTTTGTCATTTTAATTTTTTCCCCATCCATAGTTTTATTTTTAAGTATTAATCATCTAATTATATTAGAAATTCAGATAATCTCAAGAAACAAAAACACCACTTTAAAAAAAGTGGTGTTTTTGAAAAAGGTATACAATAAGCCGAATTCTGTCGAGAACAATAATTTATCTGGGATGTATGTTGCCATACACCTCTAGCGGCACTCCTCAACAAATAAATGTTGGGTACGGCCTTGCACGTAAGTAAGGATTTAGCCGTTTCACTCCGAAAATTACTTTTCGGACTTATCCAAAT
>Ga0136555_1000324_pt1 | contig 19552 bp, 14 predicted proteins | sample AntRauTorckE5432_FD_104927 | JGI IMG/M metagenome (GOLD analysis project Ga0136555, IMG submission 104927) | Saline lake microbial communities from Rauer Islands, Antarctica - Metagenome Torckler E5 #432 | ecosystem: Environmental > Aquatic > Non-marine Saline and Alkaline > Saline | place...
AAGCCATTGTCAGCAATATCACCCCGTTCTGATTCAATCACTTCATTAACTTCATAACCAATCCCGTCAACTCCTTCTTTGATTGGATTGCCATACTCACCACGAATAACATCTTCAACATTTTTATCCTTCATTATATCCCATTCGTAGCTTTGTCTGCCATAAATTTGATTTTTTAAATTTTCCACTAATCGATCAATTTCAGCTGAAATTTTTGGATCTAAAATTTCAACTGTTTTTCGAGGTTCTGAAACTTCAACAGTTGAGGATGCATCAACGTCAAAATCCTCCCTTGAAGTTGGCGGAATAGATTTTTTATTAGAAAAACTTTCATTTTCTGATAAATTTTGTCTTTCAAAACTAGCTATTTTTCCTTTATCATCAAAATCAGGAATTTCTAACTTCCCATTTTTTAATTCAAATTCTGTTCCAATATCCATATGCCGATAACGCCATTCAATAAATTGATTAGCCTCGGCTGAGCTCATGCCTTGATTTTCCATTAAGTCTTCAATTGTTTCCTCCCTAAAAACCGCTAAAGCCTGGGCTACTTGTTGCTTGTCTCCATCAAAATGCTCACTCAAACTATTCCAAACATTCCCATCTTTAGCTAGATGAAAATCTTGATTATTATTAGCCATTTCGGCTAATCGCCCCATCATTGCAGAATTTGGCTCAGTTCTTGATCCAGCATCTTGATTGGCCTCATGGGCAACCTTGTAATTTTTATCTTTGTTAACTTTATCAGCAATGCCCTTATTCCCTTTATCATCAATTGAAGTTTCCTTTTCATAAACATCTCCGCCTCTTTTAAGACTTTCATCAACTTCTTCATTAATTGGCACTTCATTTTTATAGAAAGGTTTAGTTTTATAAAAATCTCCTGCTTCAGTTTTGTCTGAAACATTTATTGAATCTGAATCCGCTGAAACTTCTCCTGATGCTAAAGCCTCCCATCCTATAGCCGTCCCAAATAAAGCTCCTGCTATCACTCCAACTGTTATTTTTCTATTTCGATCTCTTTTTCTTATTTTTTCATTGTATCCATCCACGACACTAAAAATATCAGTCTTTTTGTCTTTAAATCTTTTTTCAAAATCAAATTTAGCTTCTTCAAAATCGGTTATTTTTTTACTCTCAACTCTTTTAGTTAAACCAGCATTTGCACCTTTAATAGCTGCTCCTGACAAAGCTCCAGTAGTAATCCTCCTAAAAAGAGTCTTGCCCCCTCGCCAAGCCCCATAGCCCAAAGCTGTTGAAAGAGCTGCTCCTCCAGCCAATACAGTCGTTGCACCAATAACCGAAGAAACTCCTGTTCCATAAATCAATTTCTTCGTTTTAGAGATTGTTATATTTTTCCAAAAGCCTTCTCGCCAAACCTTTTTCTTTTTCAGATAAAACCTCTTGTCTTTTTTCTAAAATCTTTTTTTCATTTCGGTTCATATATTCGAATAAGGAAACTTTTTTTTCTTCTTCTGTTCCATTCACTTTTTTTTCTTTAACAGAAATTGTCGGATCAACCAAAGCCCAAAGTCCTATTAATTCATTTATAGTGGCTTCACTTTTACCTTCTTTCTTCATCTTATTTCTCTCTTCCTTCTCCAATTTTCTGGCAAACTCATTATATTTAGCTCGATATTCTTCTTTTATTTTTTTTGCAATCTCTTTTTTAATTTCAAAATCCTTATTAATATGGCCTTCTTTAGTCTTTCCAATACCAAACCAGGCTTGAGTTTCTCTAAACAAACCTCTATCATTTTTAGTCTTCCCAAGATCTCCTTCGGCTTCTAAAAGTTTTTTAAAAGTTTTTTCAACTTCTTGTTTTAATTCTTCGGTGGTTTTTTCGGTCTCTTGTTTTTGTTCTGAATTTGTTTTCTTTTCAGATTTTTCACTAGATTTTTGTTTTTCATTATTAACACTCTCTTCTTTTTCTTTCTTTATTTTATTCTCATAGTATTTCATTTTCTCCTTAAGTTTTTCTGCCATTTTTTTAGCTCTATCCGTATTGGCCTCTCTCATTTTGTTATAAGCAGCCTTAGTTTGTTTGTATTCTCGTTCTGTATCGGTTTCTTCTTTTCCTTGTTTTCCATTTTTATCTTCAAACTCTTTATTAATATTTTCCTGATTTTTCTCATAATGATCTTTTACTTTGTCTTTTAAATTATTCTGAGTATTTGATTTTTTTGATCTTTTATTTTGAGTACTGCTTGAATTATTTTTTTTCTCATTATTAAAATCATCATTCTGATCATTGGTAAAACTAGTATTAATGTCTTCTTGATTTTTTTTATAGCGATCTCTAATCGGATCTCCAGAATTATCTTGTTTGTTTTTTGAATCATCATCAGGTTTATTACCAAAAGAATCCCCAAAAGAATTGTCGGTTTGATTTTTTGCATCATTCATATCAGGATTGAAATCAAAATTTTTTTCACTCATTTTTTTTAAATTATTTTTTTTATTTCAAAAACTAAATTCTTTTTTAAATTCATCTAAAATCAACATTTGGTCAACATCCAAAATTTTATATTGATCCACTTTTTCCTTGATTCTTTTAGGCAACCTTTCTTCTAAATAATTTTTTACATAATCCTTAACTATTAAATTTCTAGTATTTTCATTTAACAATAAGTTTTCTTGAGTTTTTTTATAAACACCTTCTCGATAAGCCTTAACTTCTATTTTAAAAATTTTAAAAATTTTGCTTTCAACTTCATTTAATTCCTTTTTTTCATTACTGTTTTTTAAATTTTCTTTTTCTTCTAGTGCTAATTTTTGCAATTCTTTAAAACTAATAAATCTAGCCGATTGATCTGGCTCTTTAATCTTAATTAAATATTTGTCTTCTCCTGAATTATAGGAAAAGCTTTGAATTTCAAAACTTTTAATTTCCCCTTTAATTCTTTCAATTTTTTTATTAAAAGCTTCTTCCATTTCTTTTCCATTATTATAAAAATCAAACCGACCCTTTTTAATAAAATCGTGATAATCCTCGGTTTTCATTACCACTTCTCCGTCTGCTCTTGTTTTCTTAGATACTTCAATTTTAACAAAATTTTCCAATTTACCTTCTGCATTTTTTCTTTTAAAATAATTTTTCAGTTTAAAAAATTCTCCTTTATTGTTAATATAAAAACCCTTCAAATTTCCATTTTCTAATTTATTTTCATAATCTTGATCTGAATCTTGATCCAAAACATAATCTTTCATTAAATCCAAAAAATCATCGTATTTAATTTTTTTCTCTTGACCTCTTTTTTTAGAGGAACCCCAAGATTCAGTTTCTTTATTATAAACAAAACTTTGATATTGATAAACTAATACTTCTTGATTTTCATCATCATAATCTAAAATACTCAAATCCGATCCATCTTTACTATTGACATAAACATTTTCACTGGAATATTGGTTGAAAAAATCGCTTTTAGTCTTTGGAGCTTCTTTTTTGTTTGAATTAGGTTTTTTGTCATCAGGATCATCGGGAACGCCAGCTTGAGCTACTATTAAAACTTCTTCTTTGTCTTCAATGGTTTCTTTTGAAAATGACTTGCTTTCTGGTGTTTCAGTTTTTGTATTTTTATTAAAAGTGGTGGCTGAATCTTTTGGAGTTTGTTTTTCTTTATAATTGTAATTTTCAATTATTTTAACCAATCGAGTAGCCCTTAAATCACTTTTCAACATTTTTAGGATTATTTCTTTAACCCTTTCATTACTAGTGTTCTCTTTTGTTTTACCAGAAAGTATCTGGGAGCTTAGTCTGCTTTGTAAATGCTTTTTAATTTCTTCTTGTCCTTTTTGATAGTACTTCTGATATTTTTTATTTTTTCGTTTTTCTCGAGGTGGCTTTTTACTTTTTTCGTAACTCAACGCATAAGCGTCAATAACATCTTCTGGTAACCACTTGTCCACCCATTCTTCGGCTTTTTTCTCATCGAAATTTTGTTCTTCGATTTCATTTTTATTGTTATTTTGTTCAACCACCTTACTTAATCCAGGCACACTAAAAACCTGTGGTTTTAAATACTCTTTACTTTCTTGAAAATTAATTGAATTTGGTTTTTCTTCATAAAAATCACGCTCTTCTTCTTTTTTCAATTTTTCTATTTTTTTTTCGCCAGCTGGTATATGGTTTTTTTCTGAATAAGCCGGCTTTTTTATTAAATTTTCCTCCATTTGATTGACCTGTTAAATTATTTCAAACAAAGTTTGAAATACTATTTAACTGGGTTGTTTTATTTTCTTTTAATTAAGTTTTTCAAGTAAATCAAGTGTCATATAAGAATTCTTTTTGAAAAATAAGAGAGTATAATTCAAGAAAAAATAATACCTGATTCACGAAAATAAATAAGATTTAATTTACTTTAAAATTAGTTTAACACAAAAAACATAAAACACAAAATAATTTTTATAAATCAAGATTTTTCCCTTGATTAATAGGCTCAAGAAGTTATTTTAAAACTGTTTCTAAACACCGTTTTCAGGCACAATTTTATCAACTTAAATAAACCTCGAACAAAATAAGTAGTGAAACCAGTCTTTTTGTATAAAAAACAACTCCCCGATAAAGGGGAGTTGCTTTAAACTTAAAGAAAAATCTTAAAGTTTATTTTTTAACAGCTTCTTTCAAAGATTTTCCAGCTTTAAACTTAGGAACTGTAGTAGCAGGAATTTGGATTTTTTCCTTAGTTAAAGGATTTACACCAGCTCTTGCAGCTCTGTCAGAAGTGGAAAAAGTTCCGAAACCAGTGAAAGCAACGGTACCTCTTGATTGTAGAGTTTCTGTTACTACATCTAAAATAGTATTAAGAGCCCTATCGGTATCTTTTTTGCTAAGACCAGTTTTAGAAGCAACTACGTCAATAACTTCTTTTTTGTTCATGTTGTCACCTCCTTGCTAGTATTTATTTATTTTTTCGGAACTGTCCCCGAATACTCTTAAGGGAACTGTTTTCAAACACTTTTTTTATTATAACTTTATAATTTTTATACCCCGCCTCCGCTTCCGCTTCACTTTAGTAAGGCAAGTAAAATTGTGTTTGAGAACAGTCCCTTGAAAGATTGGCCGAGAACAGTTCCTTAATTTTTAATTTTTAATTTTTAATTTTTAGGGATTTATTTTCAACCCCTTTATTTACTTACTGAATTCATCCAAAAATTTAGTCCTTCTTATCTTAATACACATTACTACTATAATGCAAGGTTTTATCTTATTTTAAGGCTTTTCTTAAATTTTAATTATTTTAATTATTTTTAAAAATGCCTTTAATAAGCCTTATCTTGCGTATTCGATAGATCTGACTTCTCGCAGTACATTAATCTTTATTTCTCCAGGATAATTCAATTCATCTTCGATTTTGGTAGCAATTTGTTTAGCTAGTTTTAAAGCTTTCAAGTCGTCAATCTTTTCTGGATTAACAAAAATTCGAATTTCCCTTCCAGCTTGAAGAGCATAACATTTATCAATATCACTGAAAGAAAGCACCAAGGCTTCTAACTCTTCTAATCTTTTTAGATATTTATCCAGAGTGTCTTTTCTCGCACCTGGCCTGGAAGCACTTAAAGCATCAGCAGCAGCCACAATAAGCCCTATGCCGTCTTTAAAAGGATAGTCTTCATGATGAGACCTCATTGCATCTATAACATCCTCTGATTGATTGAATTTTTTAAGAATGTTCATTCCAAGCTCCACGTGAGTGCCTTGAATTTCATGATCAACTGCCTTCCCAATATCATGAAACAAGCCAGCCTTTTTAGCTAAATTAATATCCAACCCCAATTCTCCAGCTAAACCACCGGCTAAATGAGCTACTTCCAATGAATGTAATAATACATTTTGACCATAACTGGTTCTGTATCTTAATTTACCCAATAAATGAGCTAAACTAGAATCCACTCCAGTTAATCCAACATCATAAATAGCTACTTCTCCAGCTTCTTTGATTTTTTTATTAATCTCATTTTTAGCTTTTTCTACCGCTTCTTCAATTTTAGTTGGATGAATTCTTCCATCTTTAATTAAATAATTAATCGCGTTTTTAGCGATCTCTCTTCTCATTGGGTCGAAACTAGAAATAACAATTGCTTCAGGAGTATCGTCCACAATAATTTCCACGCCAATTAAATTTTCCAAGGCTTTAATATTCCGCCCCTCTCTTCCAATTATTCTCCCTTTAACCTCATCACTTGGAATACTTAAAGTAGTGGCTGTTGTGTCCACTGCTTGTGAGCCAGCATATCTTTGCATAACTTCCGTCATGATATTTTTGGCTTCTTCTTCAATTTGATCTCTTTTCGTTCTTTCTAAATTAGCCAGAGCTTTTACAATTTCATCTTTATTTTCTTTTTCTGCTATTTTCAACAGCTCTTTTTTGGCTTCTTCTTTTTTTAATTTAGCAATTTTTTCTAGTTCTTTTTCTCTTTGATCTTTTATTTTCAAGATCTCCTCTCTGATTTTATTAATTTCTTGAGCTTTACTTTTGACTTGATTTTTTTCTTTTTCTAGTTGAGAGTATTTATTTTTAAGACTTTTTTCTCTTTCTTCAAGTTTTTGATCCATCCTTCTTAATTCTTCTCTTCTCTTTTTTTCTTCTTTTTTTACTTCCTCTAGACCTTTCACGGCCTTATCTTTTGCATCCAAAAGCATTTCCCTAGCTTTGGTTTTAGCTTCTTCAATTTGCTTTTCTACTTTTGATTCAGCTGTATCAAGCTGATAACGAGCATAAAATTTTCTAGCGAAAAATCCTGCTCCTGAACCAAAAGTGAAGGTTAAAATTGCAATCAATAATGAACTCATGGTATTTTTAAACCAAATATCTCAAAATTAACTGAAGTGAAATTTTTAATATTATTTATTTTCTAATTTCTTGCTAAAAACTGTTTTAAAAATAGAGTTTTACCACTAAAACTAAAGCTTTTAAAGTAAATTTTTGTAAAATTTAACTAAAATTATGATTTTATGGTTAAACAGGTCATTAAAAACAATTTTTAATATTATATATAATATTGATTAAACTATTCCCTTTCTGCTTTTGCGATAATTGGTTTTTAGGATTATTTTTTTTAAAATTTTCTTTCGGTTTAAATTTTTTTATCAAACCTATAAAATAGATAAAAACACCCAAATATTATTTATTTTCGGTGCTTTTTTCTTTTTTAGCCTTTATTTTGTTTTGTTTAGATGAATCATTTTTTAATGGCTCTCCAAGTTCTCGATAAACTGTTCCCAAAACGCCATTTATAAACTTACCAGAACTTTCTCCGCCATAGGCCTTGGCTAATTCAATGGCTTCGTTTATAGCAACTTTTGGAGGAACCTCTTCATAATTTCCGAACATAAGCTCATAAACTCCTAGTCTTAAAACATTTCTATCTACAATAGTAATTTGTGCTAAAGGCCACTCTGGGGCACATTTTTCGATAATTGGGTCAATTACTGATTGTTTCTTAATCACGCCATCTACTAAAGCAACTAGAAAATCATCTCCAATTAATTTTGGAGCAAATTCATTGATATTATTTTTGATTATTTCTTGAGTCTGTCTTTTTTTATCCTCGTTGAAATCCCACTCATACAAACTTTTTAAGGCTACTGATCTGGCTAAATGACGATTTCCCATTTTATTTGGTTTTAGTTCTTAAATCGCTTCCAGCAATAACTTGTTTTCCTTTATAAAAACCACAATAAGAACAAGCTTTGTGAGTCTTGATTGGCATTTTACAATTTAAACATTTGATTGTTTTTTCAACTTCTAATTTTTTTTGTCCGCCTCTCCTTCTGTCTCGACGACTTTTATTTTGTCTTTGCTTTGGTACAGCCATAACTTTGAATTACTTTTAAACAGTTCGTCCTATCTAAGGACAGTTCATAATATAACAGAAAAAAAAATTCTGCACAAGAGAAATATGACTTTAAACCTAGTTTTAAATCAATTCTTATTTATATCTTAAAGCTTCCAAGGCATTTAATTTAGCTGCTCTTTTGGCAGGATAAAAACCAGTCACTAGCCCTACCACAGTAGAAAAAACTACAATAAAAACCACAAACCATATAGGGAAATAAAATAACTCTACAACTAAACCTCCAAAATTTTCAGCTAAGATATTAACTGCCATGTTCAAAATCTTACTCATTGAATATCCAATCAACAAACCCCCCGTTCCTCCCATAAATCCAATTATCATTGATTCAGTTAAAAACATTTTCCAAATATCAACCTTAGCAGCTCCTAAAGCTTTCATTGTTCCAATTTCTTGAGTTCTCTCTAATAAAGCGATTGTCATTGTATTAAACATTCCAATAGCGCTTACTATTAAAGCCACTGCTCCAAAGAGAACTAGCATAATATTCACTACCTTAAAAACTTGTCTAGCTTGATCAACTAATTCGGATATTGATCCAACAAAAAAACCCTCTTCTATTATCTTATTTTTAGCTATAGAAACCTTATCACCAGAAACCGCCTTAACTTTTATTTTGCTGTATTCATTAATAGTTATTTCATCTTTTAATCCTATCAAGGAAGCATAAATCACTGCATCAGAAGAATCTTTTAATATACCTTTTATTCTGTATTCTTTTTCTATTAATTCACTGTCTTTTGACTTTGAATCTTTCGCAATAAAAGCTTTAATAGTTTGGTTTAAACTATCACCTTCCTCTATACCTAAAAGCTTTAAAGTTGCTTTTGAAACAACCACATCACCGCTATTGTCAGCAAAAAAATCTCCTTTTTCTAATTTAATGCTTTCTAAGTCAAAATATCCCGCATTAGTCAAACTTAATTTTAAGTCTGAAGACAAAGCATTTTTCTCTATTCTGGTTTGCAAAGAAACCAGTGGAAAAGCCTCCTCAACCTCGGGAATTGACCTAATTTTATCCAAACCACCTTGATCAAGCTTAATGATTTCATTTTTTTCAGTAACATCCAAAGCCAATAAAGCGTTTTCAGAAGCTATATTCTCAATTATCAACTTTTGCAATCCATAACCCAAAGCAACTAAGAAAAAAATAGTTCCAATTCCCACACTTATTCCCAAAATGGTTAAGAATGTCCTCAATCTATTATTTTTAAAAGATCTAGATGACACTCTAAAAACATCCAAAATTAACATACTTAAGCTTAATTATTATGTTTATTCTGCTCCGTAACCAATCACTTGAATTAAATTTATATATTCATCCACTTCTTCCACTACACGTTTATCCAAACCTGCCCCACCTTTGCTAATAGAAAGATCGAGTTTGTTTTTGAATTCTTTATCATTAATTTCACCTTTGATTTTTTTAGCCAAAAAGGAAGCCGCTTTATTTAAATTATCTTTTTCAATAGAGTAACCTTTTAAGTTAAAAATGGTTTGTACTATACTGAAAGCCTTATTATTCAAATCAGCTTCTTTGTTATTTTTTTCAACTAAATCAATTAAAATTCCAATCTCTTCGCTAATTTTAGTAGCGGTTCTAGCGTCCAGTCCTACCCCGCCTTTTTCAATAGATTTATCTAGCTCTTTTTTGAATTCTGTTTGTTCAAGTTTTCCCAATAATCTATTTTTTGTTTTTAACTCCATTAACTCTATTTGATTTTTATGAAAAGAAGTAGTTAATTTTTCTATTAAATGTTTTGCTTTATAGGGTTGCAATAAAGCCTGAATTTGTTTTTTAGAAAGACCTTTGAAATGATTAATGAATCTTTCGAAACTTGATACATCTTCTCCTTTGTTTTCTCTTTTAATATTTCCTTCTTTGTCTTTGATTTCTATTTTTGTCACTCTCCCATCTTTCATGTGAATTATTCTATTGCCCCAACTAGCGTGTTCAGGATTATGAGTAACCATAACAACTGTTTTTTTCTCATCAGAGTTCAATTTATTCAATATCTCCATTACATTATTGGAAGAAACTGAATCTAAATTTCCCACTGGCTCATCAGCTAGAATAACCTCCGGGTCGTTAATTATAGAACGGGCAATTCCAATTCTTTGTTGTTGACCACCTGATAATTCTGAAGGGATTTTTTTAGCATGTTCTGCTATTTTTAGTTTATTTAAAATATTTAAAGATCTTTCATCTCTTTTCCCCTTTCTTTTATTAAGAAAAATCTGTGGCAAAGCTACATTATCTAAAACGCTTAAAGTTGAAATTAGATTATAAGCTTGAAAAATCATTCCCACTTCTTTACGATGATAATCGACCCTATCTCTTTCTTTCATTTTTAATAAATCTCTTCCTCTTACTAAAACTGAACCTGATTCAGGTAATTCCAAGCCAGCTACAATATTCAACAAACTAGATTTTCCACAACCAGACGGTCCCAAAACAACAGCAAAGTCTCCATCTTTTATTTCAACTGAAACATCATGAAGAGCCTTAAAAGCATTTGATTGGCCAAGATTATAGGTTAGATTTAAGTTTTTTAAAGCTATTAAATTTTTTTCCATTTTATATTTTGTATTTTATATTTTTATTTAATTTATCAAAAAGTTTTCAAACCAAAATAAAGTTATTAAAAAGTTTACTTGTTTAAAATTTACAAAACAATTTTAAAAAACTATACTAATATTATAAACATATTTATTAAAAAAGTAAACAGCAATTTTATGAAAAACAAAGCTTTGTCGATTTTAAGCTTAAATATTATTTTTTTGTTAATTTTAACACCTTTCGGTTTTGCTTTAAATATTTCAGAAAATTTTGATTTAGCTGTTATTAGAATTTTAATTCCAATTATTTTTTTGATTTGGCTATTCAAAGGCTTGTTTAATAAAAAGCTTATACTTGATTTTCGTTTAAGAAGTGGGCTGTTGCTTTTTATTTTAATTTTAAGTTCAATTTCATTTTTTTGGTCTATTAACGAAATCAAAGCTTTAAGAAAAATTTTATTTTTAGGATCTATTTTTCCTTTATATTGGTTTATGGTTTATTTTTTCAGAAGAAAAGCTAACTTTGAATTATTTCTAAAAATACTTTCTGGAACAGCCTTGGTTTCATCCTTGGTGGGTTTAATTCAGTTCATTTCTCAATTTATCTTCGGTTTAAATTCAGTTTTTCTTTTTCAATCCAAAATAACTCCTTTTTTTCTGGGAAATAATTTTTCAGAAATGGTTCTTCTTTATAATAGTTGGTTGGTTAACATTAATGGTGTCACTTTATTTAGAGCAGTTGGTCTTTTCCCTGATCCACATTTATTTAGTTTATTCTTAAACATCACTCTTCCAATTATTCTTTTTCTTTTCTTAAAAACAAAACACTATTTTTATTTAATAAATTTTTCAATTGTTTTAATAACTTCTCTTTTAACTTTCTCTAGAGCAGGTTATTTAAGTTTAATTATGGCTGTTATTTTTTGTTGGTTGTTTTTTTTAAAGAAAAAAAATATTTGGAATATTTTATTAATATTATTTTTTATGCTTTTCTTAATCATTCCTAATCCCATCAACCAAAGACTTTATTCTACTTTCAATTTAAAAGATGGTTCTATTAAAGAAAGAATACATTTATTAGAAACTTCCTTGAAGATAACTCAAAACAATTTCTGGGGTGGAGTGGGTATTGGGAATTTATCAGAAGTCATTCAACCTCAATCCGACACCAGAACTCCGATTTATGCTCACAATCTATTCTTAGATTTTTCTTCTGAAATAGGTTTTTTCGGTGGTTTGGCGGTTTTAATACTAGTATTTATTCCGATTTTAAATTATTTCAGAAAACCTTCTACTAAAAATTTCTTATTAGCCATAGTTTTTGTGATAATTTTTACTCACTCAATGTTTGAAACTCCTTTTTATTCTGTTAGAGTTTTGCCTTTAATTTTAACTTTCTTGGCCATATGATAAAAAAATTATTTTCTTGTTTGGTTTTTATTCCATTTCTATTTCCAATAATATATAAAGTAAAATTTTCTTTGGGAAATCTTGGGAGTTTTAATTTATTAGATTTAAGTTTATTGTTAATAATTTTATTAGGAACGTTTTTAATTTTCAAAGAAAACTTGAAATTAGAGTTTAAAAAATATTTTTTGGAAAATCCTTTTTTGAAAAAAATTATTTTGTTTTTGTTTTTTGTTTTATTGGTAAGTTTGCTTAATTTTAAAAATTTAACTTTAAGAGATTTAGGCATTCTGAAAAGTTATTTTATTTTACCAGTTTTAGCTGGAGCAATTTTAATCTTTTATCTCAAGAAAAAATGGTTTAAATTCCAAGACTTTTTTTATGGCTACCTTCTATACACTGTTTTTCTCTCTATTATAGCTATTGTTTTCCGCTTTTTAAACCTCACCACCTTTGACGATAGAGTTAAATTATTTTTTGAATCCCCAAATCAACTGGCTATTGCTCTTTCTTTGGGTATTATCTCAACTTTTGTCTTAGAAACAAAAAATAATAAAAAAAACTACCTCTATTTAATTTTATTAATTCCCGCTCTATTACTAACAAAATCCACTGGTGCATTTTTAGCTATTTTTTTTGTCTCGATTATTTTTTCAACCAAAAAACTATTCTCTTTGAAAAAAATATTTTTAAAAATAATTTTAATTTTTTCTTGTTTTTTTCTGCTGTCTTTTTTCTTGCTTCCTTTTATTGCAAAAGAGCTTCACTACAACCCCTACAAAAATCAAAACTCTTTTGATTCAAGAATGGTAATTTATTCAATAACTTCTAAAATAGTTTCAGAAAATTTTTGGACTGGAATAGGACCAGCCAATTTTCAAAAAAAATATCTCTCTGAGCAAAAAAATTCCCCTCCTTACCCTCAATGGGCAGTGCCTCATTCTCATAATTTATTTTCCCAAATTCTGCTTTCTTTTGGTTTTGGAGGATTATTCTTATTTTTCTTTTTATTAAACAAAAAACCTTCTTTTAAAAGTAGGGTTTTTTATCTATTTTTATTTTATTTTCTAATTCACGGTTTAGCGGATGTTTCTATTTGGAACAATGATCAAGCTTTCTTCTTCTGGTTTATAATGTTCTTCTAACTAAATTACCAGAAATTTTATCTATGAAAAAAAGTTCTCCATTTTCAACAAAAAGATTAAAAGAGTCCACTGTTGGATAATTTTCTTCTGCTTGAAATAACCGTTTTCTATCTGAATTGTTTAAATTTATTTCCCAAAAAAAATCACTGGAAACAAATTCTCCTGAATTCCAAGTTTCTAAACTAAAATCTTTTTTTTCAGCATTAGCCAAAATTCCGCAATACAAAACACTTGAATTTTCTCCCCAGGCACACTTCTCGGCAATTCCAGGCAAACCTATTTCAAACTCTTGATTTTGATTGAAATCATAATAACCCAAATTCACTCGCTCAGGTATAGTAGAGCTATCATAAAAAGAAAATAATATTTTTTCTCCATCAGAAGACCATTTGGCGTCAATAATTTTTTTATCAATAATTTTTTCTGGTTGATTGTTTTTGATTAAATTAGTTACAAAGATCCCTCTATTTTCTCCTTCTAAATTTTTGGAAAAATAGATCAGTTTGGCTTTTTTGCTATTCGTTTCTATTTCAATATTGCTTCCTTTGATTTCTTGCAATTGAATCCAATTTTCTCCAGAAAAAGCAGAACTGCTTAATTGATAGGTAGTGTCGTTTTCTTTAAACAAATAAATCAGTCCGTCTTGTTGAAAATTAAAATCAGCTTCTTTTATTTGATTGTTTATTTTTTTGGCTTCTTTGTTGTCTAGATTATAAACGCCAAAAGTGTCTGTTTTTAATAAACAATTTTTTCCATTTTTACTACAAGTAATTTTTTCTAAATTTGGAAAAGGAAAAGCACTTATGGTTTCTTTGTTTTCACCCCTTAAATCGGTTTTCAAAAAGTTGTTCTGATTGAAATAAATAATTTTTTTATCATCAGTCAAAACTGCTGTTTTAATTTGGCCCTTAGCCACGACAACATCCTTTCTAGAACTTTTCTCTGACTGGATAGCTTTGTCGTCTTGGTTTTTTTCTATTACTGCTTGTTCAACTTCAATAGAAATTTCTTTAGTTTTAAAAATATTCTCTCTAATAGAATCTCGAAAAAACCATCCTAAAAAAACCATGGCTCCTATTATTAAAAAGATTATTATTTTTTTAAGCATTTATTTTGTAATTTTAACTTCTTTACCAAATCGATAATTTAAACCATAAACAAAACTCCAAAACAAAACTATAGTGATAGCTGTTTTAACTATAAAAATCAAATACTCTGGACTGTTTTTGAAAGTTGAAGCAAAAAACATCCTTACTGAATTACCTTTAGCTGTTGTATTAAGCTTATCATCCAAGGTTTGTTTCACTGTTGTTGATTTTTCGGTTTTTATTTCTTTTAAATTTGAAATTCCCCAAGTGTCCTTAAAAAAATTCTTTTCTTTAGTTGTAAAATTCTTAATAACTTCAACTTTCAAGTTAAAACTGTCACCTTCTTCTCCACCCAGTAAAAACTTAATTTTAGACTCATTAAGACTGATCTCATATTTAGGATGATTATTTATAAAACTGGTTGTAATCTCTTGATTGTTTAAATACCATTTATAGCTAACTTTTGTATTATCTAGATAACTAGGCACTGTTTCAGCTTTAAGGGAAATCTTTTTTTTGATTTTTGCCACTAGCACATTTTCTGATTCTGTTTTAATTTTATTATTATCAGCATCAACTTCTCCAGTATCCACCTCCCAAGGCCAAGCAGTCTTTGGGTCATTGCTTGTTATTTTTTTAATCATTGGCTTAGCAGTTGAAACTATTCTTTCGCTAACTATTTCTTCTCCGTCTGTCGTTAGAGCTTTAAAGGTAATTTTTTTGAATTCCATTCCAGAATCCATTATAGGAAAAAATATAAAACTTTTATAGCCTGTTGGTAGCGACCAAGAGTTATTTTGAGGTAAATAAAGCCTTTCTCCATCAAATTCCCAAAAAGCCGAAACTATCTCGGTTTTTCCGGAATAGGCTGCTCCCAGAATTTGTCCAGTATAAACTGGACAAATTTTATTATAAGTATCATCAGGATCACTAAAATTATTGCAAATTTCATTAAAAGCCTCATTAAAATCAATATCTTCGAAATCAACATCAAACAAAGAAATATCTATGTCATTTTTACCTACTGGAATATCCACACTGGAAATTGCCATTTTAGAGGAATTTTTATTTTCCTTGGTCTTTAGAGAAACTTTGAAATAAAACTTTTCATCAGCATTTTCCTCATAAAAGTCTTCACTAAAGTCTTCACTACCCCTAAATTTTATTTGACTAACACCCATTCCTTCTCCGTAAGTATCCGATTCTAAATTTTTATTACCATCAAGATCACTACAGGCACCTAAAACTTCATTTTCGTCACAATCCTTAGTTAATCTTTTTCCCTTTTCCGTACAATTTCCCTGTTTAATTTGATTTTCAGTACAATGATAAACATCCCAATCATAATAAATAAAGTCATCATTGACATCGTTTTCAACAAAACTAGCCTTGACGGTTATATAGTTAGAGTAATCTGGGTTTGTTTTGTTAAATTGAGGTTCTGTTGGTGTAAAATTTAAACTGGTTTTTGGCAAACTATCATTTTTTTGAGATATTTTTCTAGTAGCTAAATAAGTAAAACCATAATCGTTCTCGTCATCACATTCATCCTTAATAAATAACTCTTCTTTGTCGCCGTTCTCAATCTTTTCTTTATCACAAAAATCCAAGCCCGCCCACATTATTTTATAGTAAGGATTTATTGATGCATCATCCACTCCAACCTTATCTTCTTCACATAAACCAATTTCGTTACAAGTTCCAAGTGTTCCTAAATCAGTTTGACATTCATGGTCTTTGGAACCACAACGATAAATAACACATTTCGAATCTTGACAAACTCCAGCAATATTTTCATCCTCACAAAGATCACCATTTGAAGAACTAGTATTACAATCGCCCACCGCTACACAATCCAAGCCAACGCCACCAGAAACACAGGTTCCCACGTCTCCACCAGAAGCTACACAAGGCTCTCCTACATCAGTTGAAAGTTCTGCGCAAGTGTTGCTCTGACAGCTTTTATCGGCACATCTCCCCACCTCACCATCGCTATCAACACAATAATTATCATCGTCGGTGGCTCTATCGCAACTATAGACTATCTTGGGATCTAATATAACCTGAGTTATTCCAGCGCTTTCATTAATGGGCACTGTGGACATCCCCTCAATTATCAATCCAACTCTATCTCCTTCTTGGAAAGTCCAAGTAAGTTGAGTTTGCCCCAAACCAGCCAAATCAGCTTCGTCAACAAAACCATCTCCGTCAGTGTCCGCCTTAGTAGGATCTAGTTGCCAACAAAATTCTTCTTTGGTTTTAAACACACCATCTCCTATTTCATATTCATCATCATCATCAGCACAGGTCAATTTTTCTTTGTTAGATGGATTAATAAATTGTGTTCCCTCGGGTACTTCTGGAAATTTATGCTCACAAGGAATTATTAAATCTCCTCCGACGTTATTGATTTCATAATTTTCTGGCTCAGAAACTCCAAAATTGTGTCGATAACAACGACTAATAGCAGTTGTATTAACTAATTGTTTTTCAACTGGATCAACATAATTATCCGATTCAAATTCATCAAATTTTATCTCTTCATCTTCATCTTTATTTTTCTTCTTCCCCCCCATTCCATCATCTCCTCCATAAGAAGCATCGTACCCATCCTTATCTGGATCCTTATCGCCTTTTGAATAATCAGTTCCAAAAAGATAAGGATCAAAATCACCTCTAGCCACCATCCCCATAGCCAACTGTTTGGCTTTTTCAGTATTTTTGTTTGGCTCTCTAAATAAAAACCAAGTGTAATAAAGGTTTTCATTATTATTTTTAAAATATTTTGGCAAAGCAGTGGCAGTAACCTTTTCCCCTTCTTCAGGATCATTATTGTCAAAGAAAATTTCCGCTTGAGGATAATCAGCTTTTTTCTGAGATCTTCTTAAAATATTTCCATCAAAACCGTAATGTCTTTCAACTTTATCAAGAATTTCACCAGTGGAAGGGATACTTGGTCCTCCTCCAAACAAAGCTTGGGCTGTTCCAATAGAGTTGCTAAAAATTAGAGTGATTAAAAGAAAACTGTAAACTATTTTAAAAACTATTTTATTTTTTTTCATATTTAAAATTAAATGTTAAATTGTTGAATTCTATATAAAACTAAACCTTCCAAAATTAAAATCAAACCCCATCTTAAGAAAAAAGAATACCAGATAGTTTTAGTTTGATTATAAAAAACTCCGAAAATTAAAGCTAAGATAAAGTTGAAAACAAAAAATTGCCAGTTCAATGTTTCGAAAAACAACATTTCAAAAACAACGAACAATCCCGCTTGAGAAAACAGGGCTATTTTAATAGAAAAATCTTCCTTAATTCTGTTGAATAAAAAATCTCTAAAGAAAAATTCCTGACAAAACAAGATCACCGGTAATAAAATAAAATTTAGACCCAGAATAATCCACCAGTCTCCAAAAAACCAATCCATTCGACTTAAATAATTTAACTTCAAAAAGGAAATATCTTCCAAGCTAAACAACATTAGTCCAAAAATCAACCACAGAGCCAGGATTTGAAGAACTACTGTTATTTTTTTTTCTTCTGGTTTTTCTGGGAACTTTTTCTTGAAAAGAAAAATGGGCATCACTAAAAAAAACAAAATATTTAAAATAACTGTCTCCCAAATTCCATTAGTTTTCAGATTTCCCAGCAAAAACCAAAAACTTAGATATATAAAAAATACTTCTATAAAAATTAAAAATTTTTTCAATTTTATTTTTTCTCTCATTTATTTTAGTTTACTTTTAATTTCAACTAATTTATTAACTAATTTTTTTACTTTTCTTTGAGACAAAGCTATTTCAACTAAAGCCATTATGGTAAAAAAAGGTAAAATTCCTAAAACTGGAACCCCCTCAGCTGAAATAAAAATTACTCTAATTATCCATTTTGAAACTCTTTTTCTCACAATTTTTCTAGTAGATCCCTTAATTGTCCCTCTCCCTAAACCATTTATAAAGTACAAAAAGAAAAATAATACCCCAAAGATAATTCCAAAGATAGATCCGATAAATAGCATTACTCCTAAAAGATCGGCCACAATAGACAAAATTAAAATAAATCTCAGAAGAATTGTCACCTTTGACGCTTCTATCTCTTCAGTTATTTCGACTATTTTAATAATTTTACCTGCCTTGCTTTTTTGTTTATTCGTAACCGTCCTTTGCCGATCTTCAAACAATTGTTGTTGATATAAATCTTCCTGGTTGTCTTGATTCATAGTTTTTAAATTATTCACAAAATTCCCGAACCTTCTTAATAAATTTTGTTAATTTTAATCTACAAATAAAACATATCATTAAGTGAAGTTCGAGAAAAATTAGAATTTAATTTTAATTCGAGGCAAAATTGATAATTTCAGTGAGACTTACTTAGCTGATACGGCAAACTGAAATTATCAATTTCAACAAAGAAGTGTGCTAGATTCTATTTTTCACTCTCTCTTTGTATTTCGGCTCTCTGAGCAGGGTTGGTGGTAATCAGTTTATCTTCATTATAAGAAGCGATAATTTGAATAGCCGCTCTTTTATTACCAGTAAAAAATATCCCTTCTCCTACTTGAGTTTCCATTAAAAAATATTTTTCCTTATCTGTTAGATAAAAAGTATCTGCCACCACATCCACTGAAGACTTTGACTGTTTCATTAATAGCTGAATAGATGAATTGGAAACAATCGCTTTTCCGTGAGAGGACACCAAAAAATCAGAAATATCTTGAGTAATAGTGGTTAGACCTCCATAATATTTTCTAATTCTTTTGGCGATTGAAAATAAAAACTTGGCTCCGTCTTCATGTTGCATCATCCACCAAGCCTCGTCCACCGTGATCAGTCTTTTTTTCACATTAAACCTAACTTCGTTCCAAATATACTTAAGAATTAAATACATAGCGATTGGTCTCAATTCATCCTCTAAATCTCTTATATTAAAAACTACCAAACGGTTTTTAAGAATAATATTAGAAGGCTGATTAAGGAAGCCCTTATAAATTCCTTTAGTATATTTTTCTACTCGCATTGCCAAACTTTCTCCTCCTTGCATATTTTTTAAGATTTCATAAAAGTCAGACATCAACGGCATATTTTTGTTCGGCAAGTCTTCCACAGAAGTTTGTTCGTTGATGTCTCTAATTGAATACACTTCTTTGATTGCTCTTTCCAAGACAGTTTCCTCTTCTGGGCTAATATTTCCCAACATTAACCTAAGCAGTCCAATTAAATCAGATGCATTTGATCTCAAAATTTCTTCCATATCCTCTTCTTTATTTGCTTGAAGAGAAAAGGGATTTATGTGATGCGATGAATTTAAAGAAACTGAGATATAACTGCCTCCAATTGCTTCAGCTAAGTATCTGTATTCATCTTCTGGATCAATAATAATAGACTCCACTCCTAACATCATTGATCTTAAAATTTCTAATTTAATAGCATAACTTTTACCAGCTCCAGATTTTGCAAAAACTACCATATTAGCATTTTCCATAGTGAATCTATCAAA
>Ga0136555_1000333_pt1 | contig 19363 bp, 21 predicted proteins | sample AntRauTorckE5432_FD_104927 | JGI IMG/M metagenome (GOLD analysis project Ga0136555, IMG submission 104927) | Saline lake microbial communities from Rauer Islands, Antarctica - Metagenome Torckler E5 #432 | ecosystem: Environmental > Aquatic > Non-marine Saline and Alkaline > Saline | place...
AAAACAGAGTAAGCCTCGTTGGCTTCTTTGAATTTTTTCTCGTCCCCATCTTTTTTGTCAGGATGATATTTATGAGCCATTTTTCTGAAGGCTTTTTTTATTTCTTCAGGTGACGATTTTTTATCAACACCTAGTGTTTCGTAGTAATTTTTTGACATAGTTTTTATAATTGATACTTTAAGAAAGGAGGTTAATTGTGTTTATAAATAAATATTTGATATCAGTGATTGTAATTTTAATAGTTACTTTTCTTGTCAGCAGATAACTCTATACCTAAAAGGTCTGGAGTTTTTTATTTACCCAAAATCCATCAGGTTCTGTAAATTCAAATTTTGTCTCCACAGAACCTGACAGATTGTCAGGTAGAACTTTATTTATCTTCCTTGGGTTCGTCGTCTTTCTTTTCTTCCTCCTTATCTTCTTTTACCTCCGCATCATGAACCCCTTCCTCCTTTGGCGCATCTTCTGCTTTTGGTTGTTCAGCATCTGCTTTTATGAATTCTCCAATTTTTTGCATCTCAGTAGATAATTCTTCTGTAGATTTTTTAATTGCCTCGATATCGTCTTTTGCAGATTCTTCACGCAAAGATTTTACTTTTTCCTCGATAGATTTTTTCAAATCTTCAGGAACTTTTTCTCCAGCATCAGACAGAGCTTTTTCTGCTGTATAAGCACTTTGTTCCGCCAGGTTTTTAATATCAACCATTTCTTTCTTTTTCTTATCCTCGTCTTCATGAGTCTCAGCGTCGTTTTTCATTTTCTCGATATCTTCTTCAGACAATCCTGAACTGGCTTCAATTTTGATTGATTGTTCTTTGTTAGTTGCTTTGTCTTTTGCAGTAACATTCAAAATTCCGTTCGCATCGATATCAAATGAAACTTCGATTTGAGGAACTCCGCGAGGTGCTGGTGGGATTCCATCCAACACGAATTTACCAAGCGATTTATTATCGTTCGCCATTGCACGTTCTCCTTGAACAATATGGATTTCGGTTTGAGTTTGATTATCTGCGGCAGTTGAAAATATTTGAGATTTTTGCGCAGGGATTGTTGTGTTCTTTTCAATCAATTTTGTCCCCACTCCTCCCATAGTTTCAATTCCAAGTGAAAGTGGAATAACATCCAACAGCAAAACATCCTTCACATCTCCTTGCAAGATTCCTCCTTGAAGTGCTGCCCCTAGTGCAACAACTTCGTCTGGGTTAATTGTCTTGTTAGCTTCTTTTCCAAAAAGTTTTTTAACCTCTTCTTGAATTTTAGGCATTCTTGTTTGTCCTCCAACTAGAACAATTTCATTAATGTCACCAATTTCAAAAGGAGAAGCTTCCACAGCTCTTTTTGTAATATTAAGTGCCCTTTCCACAAATTCCGCTGAAAGTTCTTCTAACTTGGCACGAGTAAGCTTTAAAGCAAGGTGTTTTGGCCCACTAGCGTCCGATGTAATGAATGGAATATTGATTTCCGACTCAGTAGCTGTTGAAAGCTCAAGTTTTGCTTTTTCGGCTGATTCATCCAGTCTCTGTAATGCTAAAGGATCTCCTGAAACATCAATTCCAGAATCTTTTTTAAATTCATCAACAATCCATTGAATAATTTTTTGATCAATGTCTTTTCCTCCCATGTGTGAATCCCCATCTGTTGATTTAACTTCTACAACATCATCTCCTACTTCTAGAACTGAAACATCAAATGTTCCACCTCCAAAATCGAATACAACGATTTTTTCGTCTTTCTTTTTATTGAATCCGTATGCTAGAGCAGCCGCAGTAGGTTCATTAATAATTCTTTTTACTTCAAGTCCTGCAATTTTTCCAGCATCTTTTGTTGCTTGTCTTTGCGCATCGTTGAAATAAGCAGGAACTGTAATAACCGCTTCTGTGATTTTTTCTCCAATTTTTGCCTCAGCATCTTGTTTCAGTTTTTGCAAAATCATTGCTGAAACTTCTTCGGGACGATATTTTTTACCGTTCATTGTTACTTGAACTCCACCATTGTCTGATTTTGTAATTTCAAATGGAACAGTTTTTAAATCTTTTTCCACAGACGGATCACCGAAATTGTGTCCAATAAATCTCTTAATTCCAAAGATTGTATTTTGAGGATTTGTAACTGCTTGTCTCTTGGCTAATTGTCCGACAAGTCTCTCGTTGTTTTTTGAGATAGCAACAATAGATGGTGTTGTTCTATTTCCTTCTGCGTTTTCGATAATTTCAGGTTCTCCTCCAGAGATAACCGAAATTGCACAGTTAGTTGTACCAAGGTCGATACCGATTATTTTTGACATATTTTTTTAATTTAAATTTTAATAATTAATAAAAAGCTTCTAATTGAATGCAAATATTATTTATTAGGACCTCGTGTTGGTTGAGACATTAAAAAGTCTTTATTTAGATAAAGAGAAATTATTGAGACAGGAGAAAATTCTTTTACTATTTTAAAATCTATATTTGATGAAAATACAGGTAGTGAAATTACATCACCGTCTACGGTTTTTTCAGTAGCAACTGTTTGATAAAAAGTTTTTAGAACCTCTGAACGGCCGTCTGAAAATTCAGCAACAACAATACACTCTAAAATTGTGTAATCGTTTGTTTGTTCTACGATTTTTGTATACCCTTTAATTTGTGGACGCAGTTCTAACATTTTTATTTTTCAGCAACTTTAACTCCAGGATATCGAATAGTTTTGTCACCTATCTTGTATCCTTTTTGAACAACTTCTACAATTTTACCATCATCCTTTTTATCTTCAACTTTTATCATTTCTACAGATTGATGTAGCTCTGCATTAAATTCTTCATTTATTGGATTAATTTCAACAACACCTTTATTTTCTAAAACTCCTTTTAATTGAGAATAAATATATTCAATTCCAATCCTCCAGTTCTTGTCTGCTTTTTCCCAAGCCTCTTTGTCTTTGAATGCTTGATCGAAACTATCTACGACGGGTAAAATTTCCATTATGAAATCTTCTGATGCATATTTAACAAAACTCTTTTTGTCTTCTTCTGCCCTCTTTTTAAAATTAACAAAATCTGCTTGAGACCTTTGCCAACCATCTAGGTATTCTTGTTTCTCATTCTTACAAGATTCTAGTTCGATTTTGAGTTTATTATTTTTTTTATCGAGATCAACACTAGGTGTGCCGTCGACACCTTCTTCATAAACTATTTCTTCATTTGAATTTTCTTTTTTTGTCATAAGTACTTTTAAATTAGAAAGATTAAAAAGCTAAAGACATAAAACCAGTACCTGAATTCTAACGTTTTGACCAAGCTGCTCTTTTACGAGCTTTACGTAATCCTGGTTTCTTTCTTTCTTTGATTCTAGGATCTCTTTTAAGGAATCCTGCTTTTTTAAGATCTTTTCTGAATTCTGCATCAAATACAATAAGGGCACGTGAAAGTCCCAGACGGAAACTTTCTGCTTGAGACTTAATTCCTCCTCCTAAAACTTTTACTGTAATTTCAAATTTTTCTTTAACTCCACTAACTTCCAAAGCTTCTTCTGTAATCTTTACAAGATCAACTGTATCAAAATAGTCTGTAACGGCTTTCTCGTTAACTAGAACTGAACTTTTGGCTGCAGGAGTAATTCTTACACGCGCAACAGAAGTTTTTCTTCTCCCAATTCCTTCAATATATCTTTTGTCTGTTTTTGTAGCCATAATTAATCAATAATTGTTAAGTTCTTAAGCATAATTGGACGAAGTTTGTTATTTGGAAGCATTCCATAGATTGCTTTTTTGAATACTTCTTCGTATCCTTTTTTCGCAATAACTTCTTCTAGAGTTCTTTCTCTAAGTCCTGATGGGTATCCTGTGTATCTTGTGTAGATTTTTTCTTTTAATTTTTTACCAGAGATACTTGCTTTTGAAGCGTTTGTGATTTCAACTTTGTCTACAGGAGTAACATGTGGTTGGTATCCAACTTTGTCCTTGCCCATCAAAGCCACAGCTGCTTCTGATGCAACTCTACCGATTGATCTGTTTTGTGCGTCGATTACTTTCATGATTTTATACGAATTCGATTAATGCCATTTTACTAGCGTCACTTTTTCTAATTGGAAGTTTAACGATTCTTGTGTATCCTCCTTCTCTTTTTTCATACTTAGGACTTACTTCTTTGAAAAGTTTTGCTGTTTGGATTTGATTATCTAATCTAGATAAAACAATTCTACGAGCAGCAAGTGTATCTGTTTTAGATCTTGTAACAAGTTTTTCAATAAAAGGACGGAGTTCTTTTGCTTTTGCTTCTGTAGTTGTAATTCTCTCGTCTCTAATCAAAGAATTAGCTAGAGATCTTAAAAGAGCGCGACGTTCGTCGGTCTTTCTACCAAGTTTTCTGTTTTGGTTGTGATGTCTCATTGGGCTAATAGATTAGCAGTTTATTTAAGTTTTTGCAAGCTTTTAAGATGCTTTGCGGAGTTTTGTTTAATTATTTAAGTACGATGCCGTGTTCTCCTAGTAATTTCTTGATTTCTTGAAGTCCTTTTGAGCCTAATCCTTCAATATCTAGAATGTCTTCTTCTTTTTTACGAGCCAAACCTCCTACTGTTCTGATGTTTGCTTCGTTAAGAGCATTGATTGTTCTGGGTGACATATCTAGACTTTCAACTCTTGTTTTTAGAAAATCTTCTACCTCACTACTTTTTTCTTCTGTTTCTTCTGCATCTTTTGAAACTTCTTCGATAGTTGGTTGAGGAATTTCGATTTCTTCTTTGAATCCAACAACCGCTTTTAGTTGCATAATCATTGTTTCGATTGCTTTTTCAAGAGCTTCTTTTGGAGTAATTGTTCCATCTGTTTCAATTGACATTCTTAGTCTGTTGAAATCTGTTCTTTCTCCAACACGCATGTTTTCAGTTTCGTAGTTTACTCTTCTGATTGGCGTAAAGATTCCATCCATAGTAACTGTTCCAACTTCTACTCTGTCTTTTTGAATCACTTCTTTTGGAATAAATCCTAGTCCTTTTTGCACTTTCAATTCAAAATCAACATCTGCTGATTTGTCTGTAATTGTGAAAAGTTCTTGTTTAGGATTCATAATCTTTACTTGCCCTGGAACTTCGATGTCTGCCGCAGTAACAGTCTTTGGTCCTTTAACTTTAATTTTCAGAACTTGTTCTTCGTCACCGTCTAATAGAAGTCTTACTTTTTTAAGGTTAAGAACTATTGAAATGACATCTTCTTTTACTCCTTTGATAGTTGAAAATTCGTGCCCAACTCCTTTTGCTTTCAATTCGATAATTGCTGCCCCTGGTAGAGAAGATAAAATTATTCTACGAAGTGAATTTCCTAGAGTATGACCGTAACCTGGGTACAAACCGTCTATTTCGTACACACCTTTGAATCCTTCCTCCATTACAATTTTTGGCTTTGATGGTAAAGCGATATTATGGTCTGTCATTTTTACTTATTTATTATTAAAACTTTTAAATATTTAAACAATTTCTGAAAAATTGTACTACAAAAACTACGATTAAGCAAATTAACGCTTGTAGAATTGTATTACTTCAGACAAATTGAAGTGAGATTCTTTAGAGTTATATGTAGGTTCTCCGGCGATTGTAATAGTTAGAGACTTAGGATCAACCTTAAGCCAAGTAGGAACTATTACGTCTTTGAATCTTTCTTCGAAGTCAGCAAACATTCCTTTAGTCTTACTTGATTCTCTAACTGTGATAACGTCTTTAGGTTTTACTTCGTATGAAGAGATAGTCATTTTCTTTCCATTTACCAAAACATGGGCATGAGAAACCATTTGTTTTGCTTGGAATCTTGTTTTTCCGAATCCTGCACGCAATACAACGTTATCTAATCTTTTTTCAAGTAGTGTAAACAAACCTGATTCTGGTTGTTTTGTTTTTGAATCGATAATCTTGTTAACATAGTTTGCTAGAGATTTAGCAGTAATTATATACGTAAATCTAACTCTTTGTTTTTCTAACAATTGAGTTCCGTAGTTTGATCTGGCGCGCATTCCTTCTGTAGAGAAGTTTCTTTTTTCTGCAGTCAAAGCGAATTTAGCACCTTGAGTTTTTTCAAAAACTTGAGCTCCTAATCTTTTTGCAATTTTGTATTTTGGTCCGATTTTCATAAAAATTATTTATTATACTCTTCTTGGTTTACGTGGCTTTGGTCCATTATGTGGAACTGGTGTTCTATCAGTAATGGCGTCAATTTGGATTCCTTTGGCAATAAAACTTCTGATTGAGGATTCTCTTCCTGAACCTACACCCTTTACTACAACAGACAGTTTCTTCATTCCCATTTGTTCTGCCTTTTCAGCAAGAACTTCGGCTGCTTTGGCTGCTGCGAAAGGTGTTCCTTTCTTAGCTCCTTTGAAACCTAATGCTCCTGAAGATGAAGTTGCTACTGCATTTCCTTTCATGTCAGAAAGTAACAACGTAGTGTTGTTATAAGTAGATTGAACATGCAATATTCCAGCATCTAGTTTTTTACGTGAAAGTTTCTTCGAAGATGCCTTCGTTGATAATTCGTCTCCTCCTTTTTTTACAATTCGTTTCTTTCCCATAATGATTATTTTTTATCTACTGCCTTTTTACCAGATCCCATAGTCTTTCTGGCGTTACCTCTAATTGTTCTTGAGTTTGTTTTAGATCTTTGTCCGCGGGCTGGAAGTCTTTTTGCGTGACGCGATCCTCTATAAGATTGAATATCTTTAAGTCTTTTGATGTTTCCAGAAACTTCTCTTTTTAAATCTCCTTCTAGTTTAAGCTCTTCCGTAGCAATTCTGATTTTGTTTTCATCATCTGCTGTAAGGTCTTTTGGTTTTGTTCCATGATCAATTTTTACATCGTCAAGGATTTTATGTGCTTTTGCACGACCAATACCATAAACAGCCGTTAGAGCTATCTCTAATCTTTTTTCGTCGGGTAAAGTTATTCCTAATAATCTCATAATTTACAGTGGGTCAAAATTTAACAAAAATTTCCTGAAATAGCAAGAGCTATCCCTGTCTTTGTTTGTGTCTTGGGTTATCGCAAATAACATACAGTTTTCCTTTACGTCTAACTGTCTTACATTTTGGACATTTCTTTTTGAGTGAAGATTTTACTTTCATGTTTTTTATAGTCTTTTAAAAATTCTGGCCTTTCCTCCATATGGATCGGTTTTAATTAAAACCTTGTCTCCAACTAAAACTCTAATACGGTTTAATTTCATTTTCCCTGCTAGGTATCCGATAACTTCTTTATCGTCCTCTAGTAAGATTTTGAACATAGCTTCGGGCAATGATTCAATCACTGTTCCCTCAACCTCCTCTATTTGTTTATTTGAATTATCCATTAATTTTATGGTTTTTCATAATAACAGAGAAGAAATCTATGTCAATCATTTTAAGCTTATTCAATTTCAATTTTAATGTTATCTGCTGAGTCTGGGAATGAAGTTCTCCAGAATGGTTTGATTACAGATTCTGCTTTTGAGATTCCTGAGTAATTTTTTAATACTGAATTAAGTTCTGATTTCTTTGTTCCAGAAAGAGATTTTTTTAATTCTTCTTCATTGTTTTGCCAAACAAGATCTGTGTTTCCATTAATTTGAAGTGTTTCAATTTCTGAATTTCTGATCAGGTTTAATGTTAGTGATTCGAAATCTGATATCAGAATGTTTTCTTCTGATTGATATCCTGGAACTGATTCCTCGGCGATCTTGTTTGAAAGAAGGATTTTGTTAAATATATAAGCTTCTATTTTTCCTTTTAGTTTCAGATTCGATTCGTTTTTACCAGAAATGTCTTCTTGATCAACTGTTCCAAAAGTAAATGAATTTGAATCATAAACTAGTATAAAGTCCTCTGTGATTTGGTTATTAACCTCCTCAATCAATTTATTTGTCAAAGATGAGGTAAGTTCCTTTGTTGCAGAATCTATTGCGTCTTGAGTGATTATTTTTCTAACACCATCAAATCCTCCTGAAATAGAGTCTTTTGTCTCGGCAGAAAAGAAATCATAAGGTTCTTGACCTTTAAATCCTGGAATTGTGAATGTTGTTGATTGAATATTGTATTCCTCTCCAGCTTCGTCAGCAAAAACTTGTACTGTTAATTCTCCGGGAACAACATTGTCGTCAGAGTCTTTTGTATAACCAGGGACTGATACTGATTCTTGGATTCTGTAAATAAGTCCCTTGTCTGATTCGAATCTGGTGTTTTTAATCAATTTTTGGTCTGATGATGAGTAGTTATTGTAAACAGTTATCATTCCGGAAGATTTTTCTTGGACAGTTTCTTCGTCATTTGCTTCTACTGTTTTTTCAACCTCTCCAGCAAGTTCAATTATTCGGTAACTGAGTAATTCTGACTCTGGTATTTCGTTTAGGTTAGAGATTTCTAGATTTTTATTTACATTCGAATTAACTGTCTTAGGTTCAATAGCTAATGTTCCACTATGAAAACTATTCAAGATTAGGAAAGTTGCAATTAGTAATACAACCCCTCCACCAATAATTCCCCATTTTTTAAAATTGTCTCCGTCTGTTCCGTATTTTTTACTAAAGTCTTCTTGGTTAGGTATTTGATTATTAAAGTTTTCTGCTTCAAGTTCTTCTGGTTTGGTAGCTGGTTTGATTCCAGAAATATCAACTCTTTTTTGTTGACTTGGTTTTGCAACCCTTTTGCGATTCTCTGGTAATGGAATATCTCTTATTGATCTTTTTTGTGCTGGTGGAACTACGTCCTGTAAAATATTATCTTTCATATCCTTTTATTTTATCAGAGATTATTGATTTTCTAAACTAACAAACATTGAAAAGATTGTGAGTAATGAATCTTTCTTGGCTCCTTCTCTGTAATTAGAAAATTTATTTACAGATTCTTGATTTAATATATGTAAAATTGGTTCCCTATTCATTTTTAAAATATTTCCGTAAGTTTGTTTATCTGTCAGAACTGATTGCATTAATTCTTTACATTCATTATCAACAGTTAGGAAAAGTATTGGGGGAATTATTTCTTGTTCCCATTCTTTTTTAATCGCCGAGCTGATATTTTCTGACCATTCTTTTGTAGAGGATTTTAAAATTTCATTTGTTTTTTCGCTACACTTTTCATCTAACTTATTTCCACATAACAAATTCAATTGTGAGACTGCGGTTTCTTTGTCTATTGAACATTTACTTACTAATTCTCTTACAAAGAAATTTGTTCCGATTGGCACTGTTATAAAGCTCTGGAAAATCCCGTCTCTAAATAATCCTATTTCTGTTATTTCTCCGCTGACGTCAATCATAAGGAAGTTTTTCATTGAGTGGAAAATATTTTTAATAACAGAAACCATCAGAACAGGGTGGGTATAGAATGTTATTTTTTTACTGTGCAGTTTTCGAAAAATGATTTCCCTGATTTCTTTTTTGGTTTTTTTATTAATAAATGAGTTATAAAAAGAAAGACTTATATTGTTTGCGCTTTTACCATAAGGGTCTTCTGTTTGGTATCCATTCATGAATACGGATAGTATTTTTTTATCCACATATGCATTATCTTTTTCCAGATCTTTTATATTTTTCTCGGCCACTAGAATTTTATTCAAATATTCTTCTGTAAAAGTAACTGGTTCTTTTTCGTTTACTGAAAAGTTTTTAATTTTAGATTTATACCAAGGAGAAGCCAGGGTACAAAAAACATCTTCTATTTTCATAGATTCGTTTTTATTAAGTTTTATTTTTTTAAATCCTACACCAACAATTTCATCCAAAACATCTTCTAAATTTTTATAACTTTTATTTATAAAATTTTCTACGTTTTCTGAATCATCAAAAAATATTTTTTTACGAACAGTATATTCTATTGTTGGTTCTGAATTTTTAATAACAGATACAATCGCACCAGCAATACTGGAACTGCGAATATCCAAGAGAATATAAAATTCCCTAACGGGTATTTTTTTAAGAAAAGATAATTTCACTGATGAAATTATAGCAATGTATTTAATTATTTAAAAATAAAAAACACCCAACATAAGAGTGTTCTTGAAATTCAATCCAATACTGAAAGTAAGGATTCTTGATATTCCCTACTCGCGTCGTGATTTATTAGAAAATCATTTTCGTTTAGACGAAAAAGTGGCGAGTTTGGATTATTCTCTATGCACACAATTAATGGACTTTCTTGTATGACTTCTGCTTCAATAATTCCCTCACCATTAAGTGGTGAAACAATTAATGTTGCCCCGATACACATTTCTATATTCATAATACTATTCCTCTTGTATTGAATAGTATGCTTTTAAAATGTTAAGTCAATTAATTTAATACTGCCTTAATTCTCCTAACACCCGCAGATGAAGCTTCTTCTTTCTTGATTTTAAATTCTCCAATCTCTGAAGTATTTTTTACATGAGGTCCTCCACATAATTCTGCAGACACAACGGTTCCGTCATTTTTTTTAATAGAATAAACGCTAACTGTGTCACCATATTTATCTTCAAAAATTCCAATTGCTCCAGAATTTTTAGCATCATCGTATGACATTTCATCTCTTGTGACTTCTAGACCTTCTTTAATCCATTCATTTACCAATTCAGTAACACTTTCTTTTTCTTCATCCGTTATTTTTTCACCATGAGAAAAATCAAAACGCATTCTTTCTGTGTTTATATTAGAACCTTTTTGACTAATATGGTCTCCTAAAACTTGCTTAAGGGCTGAATTTAATAAATGAGTCGCTGTGTGGTACCTCTTTTCAATTTCAGAATCTCCCGCTAATCCTCCTTTGAATTTTCCAGCCGATGAAGTACTAGAAAGTTCTTTATGTTGAGCTAATTCTTTTTCGTATTCTTCTTTATTAACTGACATTCCTTTTTGTTCAGCTAATTCTGTAGTTAATTCGTATGGAAATCCATATGTTGTGAATAAAACAAAAGCGTCATAACCTGAAATATTATTCTTTGATACTTTCTCAAATTCTTTCAATCCTTTTTCTAAAGTTTCTTTGAATTTTTTAAACTCATCTGAAATAGTTTTTATAATTTCCTCTTTTTTTCCTTCTACATTTAAATAAACTCCGGAATATTTTTCTGAAACTATATTTACAAAGTTCTCAATAACTTCATCTGAAATTTCATTATTCTCTGTGTGCATTACTGAACGACGTAACAAACGACGCAAAATATAACCTTGTTCTGTATTAGAAGGTAAAACTTGATCTGAAATCATCATAATTGCAGTTCGCAAATGATCAGAAATAATTCTTTGTGAAGTTTTGTTTTCTGTAAGTTTTTCTGATTCTGTAATCAGATCGCTAAACAAATCTGTATCAAAAATATTATCTTTTCCTTGAACAGCCATAACTACTCTTTCGAATCCACTTCCCATATCAACATTCTTACTGGAAAGCTCTCCGACAACCACTCCTTCTTTTTTCTCGTATTGCATAAAAACAGAGTTCGCGATTTCTACGATTTTTTGTTCGTCATCTACTTTTAAAAATTCTTCTTTTGATTTCAAATCCAAATTCCCTCCTGAAATATCATAAAACACCTCAGTATCAGGTCCACAAGGACCATTTTCGCCCGGTGCCCACCAATTACTGTCTTTTCCCAGGAAATAGATTCTATGTTCAGGAATACCCAAAGACTTCCAAATTTCAGCGGCTTCTGTGTCTTTTGGTGCATCGGAATCTCCTTCAAAACAAGTTACATAAATTTTATTAGCATCCAATCCCAGTTCTTTTACAAAAAAGTCATACAATTGATTAATAGATCTTTCTTTAAAATAATCTCCAAAACTCCAGTAACCCAACATTTCAAAAAAAGTATCGTGGGTAGCATCTCCAACTTCATCAATATCTTGTGTTCTGACACATTTTTGAACATTGGCGATTTTGTCTCCTTTTGGATGTTCTTCTCCCAGAACATATTGAACTAAGGGTTGAACTCCTGCAGTTACAAACAAAACAGACGGATCATTTTCTGGAACCAAAGAAGTAGAAGGAACAATTCCGTGTCCTTCCTTTTTTATAAATTCTATATATTTTTCTCTGATTTCTTTTGAATTCATTTAGTTAGATACTACTTTAACAAATTATTTAGAGCAAATAGTGTGTACTTCCTCTAAAACTCTTGCAATTTTTTTTCCATCAAAACCTAAATCTTTCAACAGATTTGTATTATTTCTGATTGATGCACAATTTACGATACCTTTTTCAATTAAATAAGTTTTATGACCTTTCGCCAAACTGGCTAGCGCTGTAATAGGATGCAGACCTGTCTCATCCATCAAATCATACAGATTTCCTTTCTTAGGATAATCCCAACCAATTAAATCCAAATCAACGCATTTTGCATATTTTATAGCATTGTTAGTGAATTTTGTATTTGTAATAACAAGTCCTCTGTTTGGTTTGAATTTCTTGTTTTCAAATGTAAAAGTTTGACTGGCCAAATCTTGATACCTAGAATGAACATACAAAGCAACTTTGGTATCAGTTTTTGTTGAAAGCTCATTATGAAATTTCACTTCTGATAAAATTAAATTGTGTTCGTCGTATGCAACGACATCTACCTCGTGTTTTATACAGGCTCCTTTTAAGATAACTCCTGTCGCTGTTGAGTATCCTTTTTCTTCTAAAATTTTTGCGATGAATTTTTCAAAAGGAAAACCTGTTGGTCCAAGTGTTAAGAGAGATCTGCGCAAAGAATATTTCATTGCTGTCTTAATTTCTTTTTTCTTTAACACAACAAAAGCCTCTCTGTAAATTTCTGAAGTAGTTATTCCTTCAACCAAAGTAGATTCTATTTCTTTCACTATTTCATTCGCAAGAAAAACAGAAGCTTCTGAATTAATTAAAGATTTTTTAAGTTTTTCTCTATCAAAAACCTCAATTTCCCCATTTGATTTTTTAACATGAATCTGTGACATAAATTATCCCTTAATTAAAATTTCAAAATCACCTATGCTTTGATTGTCTGGAACTTCAAAAACATTCAGATTTACTAGCAAGCCATTTAATGTGGCTACAATATTTTCTTCTGCTGATCCTTCAAAATCCACTCTAAAATTTCTCTCTTCAATTACTTGGGCGCAAATTTCTGAATCAGTTTTGTAGCTTAGTGCGATTTCTGTTACATCATCTCTCTTAACTACCTCTGCATTATGAGAATGGCAAGGTGTAGGAACTTCTATTGTTCCAATGAAAGCGTGTGTTCCGTCTTTGTATTGATGTTTCGTATTAATAGTTACAGTCGGTCTTTGAATTGCGTCTTCAATAGCGTCTTGTCTATCGTTGCTGAATTCTTGATTATTTTTATTATCTAAAAACAAATAAACTCCAATAAATAATACTGCTATTGCAACAAGTACCGAAAACCAAATTTTTTTATCCATAATGAAAGATTATATCACTTATGAAATTACCCCACCACCAAGACACTCTCTGTCCTTGTAAAACACTACAGATTGCCCTGATGTGATATCTTTTTGAGAATTATTGAACAATACAGTTAGGTTTTTATTGTCTTGATTGATAATTTTGCAATTCTCTAATTTTTGACGATATCTAGTTCTGGCTGTGATTTCTGTATTTAAAATATTGGCTTCTCTTATGAAATTAACGTCTATAAGAATCACTTTTTTTTTAGAAAAATCTTTTTTGTTATTTGAAACAGTTATTGAATTATTTTCTTTATTTTTTGATATTACAAAATATGGCAGGTCTGAATCAGTCTTTTCAAATATTTCAAATCCATGACGTTCGCCAATTGTATAAAGAATTGATCCTTCGTGTTTTCCGATTACTTCGTTTTGTTCATCTAGTACATCTCCTGGAACTGTTTCTATATAATTTTTCAAAAACTCTTTCATGTTTATGTTTCCAATAAAACATAAACCTTGGCTGTCTTTTTTATCTGCAGTAATTAAATTATTTTTCTCAGCAATATAGCGAACCTCTTTTTTCTCTAAATGACCAATTGGAAATAGTGTGTGTGATAAAATTTCTTGATTTATATTCCATAAAAAATAAGTTTGATCTTTTTCTTTGTCTTTCGATTCAGAAAAATAAAAATGATTATCTTTTTCAATATTTTGTGCATAGTGTCCTGTAGCAATGAAATCAGCGCCTTTTTCTAGGGCAAATTTTAAAAATGAATCAAACTTTACATATTTATTACACATAACATCAGGGTTTGGCGTGTTTCCTTTTTCATACTCAGAAATCATGTAGTCTATAACTCCTTCCTTATATTCTTTTTCAGAGTCACATGTTAAAAATGGAATTTCTAATTTTGCACATATCCTCATAGCATCCTGCATTTCAGCGCGCCAGTTACATGGAATAAAATCTGGATGCCAAACTTTTATAAAAACTCCTGTAACGTCAAATCCCGCCTCTTTTAGTAAAAGTGCTGACACAGAACTATCTACTCCTCCAGACATTCCAATAAAGACTTTTTTAGGATTGTTTTTAGTCATTTGTTTTGACAAGTTTACCTTATTATGTTATCGTCTGCAACAGATTGTAATAAGGCCTTTCAAGTATTTCTTAGGAATCTTGAGTTCTCCCAGAACGATTTAATACAGGGGAACGAGGTGGTCCAGTATAGAAATATACAGGCAATTAAAAATTGTTTATTACATAAAAGAATTTTTCCCATGTTGGAATATTCTTGTGAAGAAAATCCTTAAAAAACATTGTTCGGGCAGAGATAGTGTCATAGAACACTAGGCTTTTTGAGGGATACATTGGGATTTTATTCAGGTGTATCTTTACCATTAATGTCAGGGTTAGTTTCCTTCTTTAGTTAAGTAAAGGAGTCTGCCTGTAACCCGGCAGATCGAAGCACAAACAACCTGTGCCAAGAAACCTACGATTTGTGTTCTCGAATTGTAAGAGGAACGGTAATCAATCCGGCAAAAAATGCAACTATTTAAATACTGCTCTCAAATAGTCAACCTTCAAGAAGACTGATCATCTTCTAGAGAACGAATGTAAAACGCCCGTCCTTCAAGTTTAATACTTGTTGGACGGGTTATTTTTTTAATTTATCTTAAATATAATTCCTTATTCCTTTTATGCCCTTCAAAAGTTTTTGCGTAATACATCTCTCCATCTAGACCTGTTAGAAAATAAACATAAGGAGTTGGTTGAGGGAATGCTGCCGCCAAAATCGCATCTGTTCCAGGATTTCCAATTGGTGTTGGTGTAAGTCCTCTGTTTGTATAAGTATTATAAGGACTGTCTGTTCTCAAGTCTTCCGTAGTTAATTCAAAACTGTTTTTGTTTATGTAATAAACAAAGGGTGCATCGACCTGTAATGCCATTCCAATTTCAATCCTTCCCCATAAAATGTCTGAAACTTCTTGCCTTGATTCGTGTGTTGCTTCTTTCTCAATAATCGATGCCATTGTGACAATTTGATCTAAGGTAAATTCTGACTTATTTAATTCTTCTTGAAGTTCCAGAATATGTTCATCAAAATTTTCTCGCAGAATTTTTATTACAGTCTCTGGTTTTACATTTTGCCTGAATTCATAGGTGTCAGGAAATAAATATCCTTCATAACGGGTTGCTTGTTCAATGAAAGTTTTAGCATCAAAGTTTTCTATTCGTGCTTTTAAAATCACAGCCATTTCATCTACTGTCATTCCTTCAAATAAAGTTACTTTTTTAGTTGGAATCTGATAGCTTCCTTTTTTAATTCTAGAAATAGTTTCAAATAAGTTTAATTTCTCATAAAATAAATAATCTCCTTGAATTACATTTGAACCAGATAAAATATTAAAAGTAGTGAACAAAATACTGGATTGGATTAAGTTCTCTTCTTCTAATGTGTCAGCGACAATTTTAATTGATTGACCTTGTTCTACTGTGAAAATTTTTCCAACAGGAAAATCTTTTGGTGCCCACAACAAAGAGACTACAACCAAAAAAGAAAGTAACGAGACAAAACCTATTATCTTTAACTTATTTTTATATGCAATTTTCGAAAAGTATTTTAGTTTTTCCTGCATTATATTGGTAGGTCAGACGGAGCCTCTTGTTTTACAGATTGAACTCTTTCAAGAGAAGGTGTTCCAGCAACTGTTCCAGGGAAATGGAAGATAGTTGCCAACTCTTCGCTGTTTAATATAAACTTCTTTTTCCCAAGATGAAAATAAGCTCTGTTTTTGAAATTTTTGAACATTCCTTTTTTAGATTTTTTTAATTTCTTCCCAAAAACATCTTCCCAAAAGTAATCGAAACTGGTTGTTTTACTAGGTTTGAATCCATTTAAATCCAAAGATCCATATTGTTTAAAACTTCCAACCAAACCTCCAATATTCACAGGATTAAACAAATCTTTTTCCGCAACATAAACAGATCTAATTCCTATATCAAAAGGCAACTTTGAAACACTTCTTTCAATGGCTTCGATTTTATTTAATTGCCCCTTTGTTGCCATTGGTACTTTATTTTTTTCTTCCCCCGTATCAAATTCAACCAAAGAGTCATTTCTGATTTCTTTAATCAGATCTTTTGCATCATCTTTCCATAAATCTGTTTTTCCAAACCATGACCTAGGGTCTTTATCTTCTTTTTTATGAGCCTTAACTAGAATCTGCACCCAGCCAAATTCTTTTTTTCCAAGAGATCCCAAGAATTCAATAGTAGCCGTAATTGGATCTACTTTTTCATATTCTTCAGACGGTTTATCTAATCCATAATCAACATAAGTTTTAATTGGAACAGGGTCAGGTTCCGTTAATCCATACTCCACTCCAAACAATTCGTAATCCCCAGATTCATAATCAATGTCTTCTACATAGTCTTTTACTTCTTGAACATCAATTCCTGGATATTGTGCAAAAATTTGAGACTGTAAATACCCTGCAAAATCATTTCTTGTCCAAATATAAAAATTAACTTTTCCTTCATTAGATGCAATTTCTAAAGAAAACGAAGGGCGACTCTTTCCTTTCCAAAAACGATCAATCGGCGTAGATTCTCCTCCTGTTTGAAATAATGAATTCAAGAAAAGTTCCATTGCTGCTGGAGTTTTAAAAACATCCCTTGGTGGAACTATCTTTAAAAGAGTGTGTTCTTGCTCACTCAGGAATTTTTCGCGCGCAAATGAAACCCATAAATTAAATAACCACCAAATCAAAAGGATTGGAATAATTATAGGTAAAGCAAATAATATAAAATCAAGTGTGAATCCAAATAGTTCTGTAAAATTCATGGATAAATTATAACAAAAAAGCCACATCACGTGGCTTTTTATCTTCTATGATACTGTGTATCTTCCTTGCTTATCTTTTTTGAAATGTTTGTTGTTTTGGAGATTTACTACGATAGTGTTTTCTTTTACATATCTTTCTTTCAAAACTTTATCTACGATTTCATCTTTTGTAAGAGGTCCGTTTTTAGAAATAATGTCTGAGATAACATCTCTAACAACTCCTGTTGAATATCCCCAATCTGATAAAGCATACAATCCACGTCCTACAAGAACGAATCTGGCATCTTTAATCAATTCATTGTGACAAGTTGCAACATGAGCTTTTTTTCCAAATAGTTTTGAAATTTCCTCTGCAACTTCACGGAAGTGAATTGGAGACCCATGACGACGAATTACTAAATATGCATAATCACGAATTCCTTTAACGTTAATGTTTGGTGACTCTGATCTTCCCCATTCTCCAAGTGGATTACGCGAGATTTTCTTTGATATATTTAGCCATCTTTTTAGAACTTCTTCATTTTTGTAATCTTCTGAAACATCCTTCAAATGATTTAAGAAACTTTTAATAAGTTCCGCTTCTGAAATAATTTCATCATTACTTAGGTTTTCGTAAAGTTTTTTGATTGATTTTTCTACATTAGAAACAACTTCATTGTTTACTGACCAACGGTGATTAAAGTGTTCGTTTTCTTTTGAGCGATTAAACACATGACCAGCAACAAGTAAAAAGTGAACATGATTTTTGATACTTTCTGATGTTGATACATTTTCTAGGAGTTCTTCTTCTGAAATAATTGCTCCCAAATCTAAAATTACACCTTCTAGTTCTTCAAAGATTTTTACAGATTCTTCATATTTATCTGATTTTCTAATAGTAGCTAGAGCATGTTCTTCGATCTGACGAACTCTTTCTCTGGTAATTGAGTACTCACCACCAATAGCCTCCAACGTCATTCGATTGGTTCCTTTTCCAAGCCCGTATCTTTTTACCAATACGTCATGTGATCTTTCAGGCAAGCTTGTTAAAAGCTTTTTTGTTGCCTCTTTTGGTTTAAAACTAATTGTTATCATGTTTCTTATATTTTTTATTAAATTAACGAACGAATACCCAATGAAGTGTGTGCTGTAAACCCAATTTATCACTAATTGATAACAGTGTCAAGGGTATTTAATTAGACCACAATACTAATAATTTTTCCTTGAATATAGATGAATTTTTTGATTTCTTTCTCCTCTAGCCATTTTTTGATTTCTGTGTTGTTAAGCACCTTTTCTTTAACTACTTCCTCCTCTTCATCAGGGCTGATTTGAATTTCTGCCCGCACTTTTCCATTTACTTGAATTCCTAGTGTGATTTTTTGAGACTCGATTAATTTTGTGTCATGTTTAGGCCACACAGCATCAGTTACCATTTTTTTATTATCCATTTTTGTCCATAATTCTTCTGAAATGTGTGGGGCTTGTGGTGCCAAAATTTGAATAAATTTAGAGAAGTCTGATTTTGAAATTTCTTCTTTTTCAATGACATTAATTAAACTCATCATTCCAGCAACAACTGTATTGAATTTTAATTTATTATAATCATCCTCTGATTTTTTGATTAACTTATTTAATTCTATTTCTACAGTTTCTCCTGATTTTTCTGAAATGTTATTTTCTGAAATTTTCCAAACTCTTTCCAAGAACCTATGAACACCGACCACTCCATTTGGATCCCATGGATATGAACTGGTTTCGTTATATGGACCAATAAAAGCTAGGTAAAGACGAACGGTATCTGCGCCCAATCTCTCTACAATTTCATCAGGATCAACTACGTTTCCTTTTGATTTAGACATTTTGTTTCCATCTGTTCCTAAAATGAGAGATCTATTTAAACGATTTTTATAAGGCTCGTCTCCTTTTACAATCCCAATATCACTCAAGAATTTGAAAAAGAATCTAGAATACAAAAGGTGCAGGTTTGTGTGTTCTGCTCCTCCTGAATAAAAATCAACAGGAATCCATTTTTTAGTCTTTGTTTTTGATATTAATTCTTTTGAATTTTTAGAATCTAGGTAGCGCAAGAAATACCAAGACGAATCAATAAAAGTATCTAGTGTTTCCACTTCTGGAGTCCAGCCTTTTCCAAAAATTTCTTCTGTTCTTTCCTTCAATTCCTTTGATTTTGCAAGTGGAGATTC
>Ga0136555_1000334_pt1 | contig 19349 bp, 24 predicted proteins | sample AntRauTorckE5432_FD_104927 | JGI IMG/M metagenome (GOLD analysis project Ga0136555, IMG submission 104927) | Saline lake microbial communities from Rauer Islands, Antarctica - Metagenome Torckler E5 #432 | ecosystem: Environmental > Aquatic > Non-marine Saline and Alkaline > Saline | place...
ATGGTAGCCCCTTCTTTAGCAAATTTGGGGTTCTGTTGAGTAGGCATATATTCAATATTCTTATGCCTGTAGTTCAACCAGAAGTGGTCACATTTTCTTTTAAATATTTTCTTTAATCTATCCCTCTTTATTATCATTTTTACCTATCTTTTTGAACCAAGTTGGTAGGAATGGGCTATAAGGTCTGTGTCTCACATATTCATTAATAGTATCATCAACTCTGTCATGTAAATAACGAACATATGACTGTTGTTGATATAGCGTTTCCCATTCTTTTTCGTTTGAAAGATATTCAATGTTATTCATATCTAGAGATAGAACCTCTAATGCTTCTTTCAAAACTACCAGTTGTTCAGGGGTTAATTTGAGATGAACTTTATCTGTTCTGTAACAAGGGGTAGTTCCCATATCCTTCATATCTATAAAAGATTTGGCGTGTTCTATAGCCACCAGTTGCCGTTCAATTTCCTCTTCGGATACTTTAATGTTTTGAAGTCCACCATCAAGATCATCAGCATAGAAATTCTCCTGTAACCTTGACATTTCCTCATAGGATACAGATTCGGAATCATGGATGACCTGTTCTTTTTCCTCTATTTCAGGGATATCATTCAGCGGCTTCGGATTCTCTATCATAGATACCCTCTGCCATCAAATCAAGACGTTCAGCCCAACGAGCATCATCAAGATTATCAGCGATTTCCTCATAGAATGTCTGTACGGTAGGCTTCCTGACACCATATGGAATGTCTTTCTCAAAATCACAATCTGCGTGATACAATCCGTGTCCGATCAGTCGGCTACGGTCATTATCACTCATTTCATTGTATACTTTTTGATCAAGATATAAGATGTAATCTACACCTTCGGGGTTGGTATTTGTTGCAGAAATGTGACGCAAAATAGGGGATGCCTTCTCTAGTTTTACCAATGTGAATTTACCACCTGATTTACGCTTTTTAGTGTCCATTACGACCTCAATCCTTGCGGTATTCAACTGAGGGAACTTTGCACGAATTACTTCTTGAACCTTATCGGTTATCTCGGTTACTGCTTCTTCAAACCTTAAACTCATATTTTATGCTCCTTAAAATAATTTTCTTTAGTATATCTTTTTCTATATTTTCTGTCAGCGTTCCTTGTCGGATAACATCATTGGGTAATCCAAACATTGGGAAGATTGACATACTATCCTCTCTGGTTTTAAGTAGAGAAATTTTATCGGGTTCTCTTGGATATTAAATGAAGTGTTGGTACATGAACCAGTGCATCTTAAATCTGGGGATATGTAATAATAATTATAATTACAAGAAGCCCCTTTAAAACTCGTTGGATTCTCCATAAATTCATTTAGTGTAATATTCTCATCATCTAAGGTAAACTCTGTAATACTATTATTAAATATCGGGTTTGTGGTATCAAAATCCAAACAGTTATTTTCAATAAAATCACTATTACTAAAAATTATCTGTGGTGAATATATAATGTTATGAGTATCCTTATGATCTAGAAAGAATTGATACACCTTCTCATAAAACACCATGACTTCATCATCTATATTATACAGCATAGGTCCTAGAATGAATTGGTCTGGTGATGCGTGTAATAAAAGAGTCAGTTTCTCAAAGAAATGTATATCATTCAAATGGTGTTCAGGATGGATACTAACCCATTGATAAACATTCCGATATACTGGATGGTATCTATAAAAATCCACATCCTTAGACATATTGGTACTCACATATATTTCTGATACAGGTTTTCTTGTCAATATTTCACTATCAAAATAGTCCAATATCTGAAAATACTCTTTTGGGTGAAGGGTAGGTTCTCCGCCAAGCAACCCTAGAGTGAAATCTAACTTATGATTTTTTAATAATGACATTAAATATTTGATTTTTGCAGGAACATTATCAATCTTTTTCCCATAATTACCATAGAATTTCTGGAAACAATAAGAGCAATCAAAATTACATTGATAATGGATATCCCAATCTAAATACAACCTGTCTTCTTGGTCGTAAATAGATGACCATTTATTCTGCATTATTTCCCCATTCAAAATGATATTTCAATAAACAATAATTAAACCCTTCGTTGTGTTCGGTTATGATATCAGTATTAGATTTTAGTATTACATCAGTCGTTCGTATAATATCTTTCTCATCTTTTTTGAATAATAAATCGATCAGAGTTAATTTGAAATTATCCAAGGTTCTTCTTATATCAATATACAGTTTGAAATCCAAATCCAGATAAACATCGTAACCTAAAAATATCTTAGCACTTATCTCTGTGTTATTAAACTCCTTCAACTTTGATACATTCGCTCCTGTGTAAATCATCTGATATCTAATATCTTTATAGAATTTGTTGGACTCCATATAATCCATTACACCCTGAACCTCTTCACCAAAGGTATGAAAGGTTATGTGGATGTTTATATTCTTGAAATTATAACTCTTTAGGTCTAACTCAGAAATTAGTATTCCATTGGTATAAAGAATTATGGTTTTATTTAAGGTGTTATAATACTCTAATATATCTAAAATATCGGGGTGTAATAATGGCTCTCCACCCAGAATGTTTATAGTGGTGTAATTACTATAATCTATATTCTTTAGTTCTTCTATAGGAATAAAGGATTCAATATCATTGGTAGCAGTACAATAAGAACAACTTAAATTACATAATTCCGTGATAAATACATCTAATATTTTTAACGACATACTTAATTACTCATTGTTTGTTTTTCTCTCTTCAATTTTTGCTAACATATATTTTTTGTGACCTTGAATTGTATCTGTGAACGCATCAATCTGTTTCTCGCCTCGGAACAAGAAATTACCGTTCATTGTCACGTGACCGATAAAGATAACCCTACAGGCAACCTTCACTCTCGCCCACATACACTTAAACCATCGGAAAGGTTTTTCCTCTTCCCATACACGGTAACGGTCACCGACATCAACATACATTTCAAGATATACTGCTGGATACTCATCATCTGTTGCTACGGTAAAGGTTATATGATCGTCACCCATACAAGAACAGGTGGTTCTCCATACCTTATCACCTTCATGATACTCGGCTAATTCCTCAATTTGGTTTGACAAAGTTTATCTCCTATAACCTCAAATACCATATGAGGCTTCTTTAATTTAACCATCTGTTCTATCATATTTTTTGACCCTGCTGAGCCACCACTAACCATTATGATTATAGCGAAATCCGCATACTTTGCCATATCTTTATTCCTGATATGACCTGCGGCACGACCTAAACTCCAATCCGCTGGGAACTTGGCTATCTCTAACCCGTTCTCTTCTGCATATCGTTCGCCTAATTGATCAACGCCTTTGGCTGTTCCGCTGACTATTTCTACAATTCTATCAGACCATTCACATTTTGACAATGCTTCAACTACCATATTATAATCAGTGACACCACGGCTTCCTGCTATTATACATTTTAGGTCTGTCATTCTCTATCCTTCTCAAACAAATATCCCTTGATTTCATTGACTATGGCATGACCTCTGTGGTCAATACGATACTTATGTCTACCGCTCATATCCAAATGAACGACTTGCATACAACTGATCAATTCTCTAAGCAATCTCTCTTCTTCGGTCATATCTTAAATCACCCTTAATATCGTAAAATTATTAGTATACCCCTTTTGCCAAACACAATGTTGATATTCTATTGAATCTGTGGCTCCACCTGTAAAACTGATTCTTTTATGATGAACAAAACTATACTTTGGCATATATGTCTCAAAAAAGGGCTTCCTTTTCCTACTACCATAAAAGTTTAGTCTCAATAACATAATAACATATCCGTTGTCTACTACATCCATTAAAGATTTCCGTATGATTTCCTCCGCAAGAAAGAATGGTGGATTCGTAATTATTACATTAGGTTGGAACTCTAATTGTGTTGATAGATAATCCCCTTTTATATCAGCAAGAGAATCCTCTCTAATATCAACAGTACGAACATCGCTATTATATCTTTTTAATGCCTCAGGATAACTCATAGGGTTTGTATTATCACCACCAGCACAAGGGTCAAGGATAATCCCATCCAATCCATGTGGGTCTACTTTCAAATATTCATCAAAGAAATGACATATATCTCCAACTGGTGTGACATAATAATCTGATACATGTCTGTCATTCCCTCTTTTAGTGGAACTCATATCTTAAATAACTCCTCATGTCCTTCAAAATGGTCTATCACGGGCTTGAAATTAGCATAACCGCTATAATCTATCGTCCATGTCATCGGTGGGAATTCCCCAGAGACAGGGGGTTGAAACCAATCATATGCAATTGGATTGATGGTTGTTAGTGGGATATACGGGGTATAATAAAACCCACGATCAAGTTCCGTTGTACTATCAGTGGTTCTAGTTATAGTGTCTATAAACTCAGTACCATCTGTTGTTGATGGTCTGGGTAAGTTTATACCATCATACCGACTCACTAACTCTCTTATATATTCCAACGATGGGAGTGGTGTTTCCATTACCCATCTATACGGGAAACCGTGGACATGCCGTTCTCCTTTGTGACTTGATAGATATTATCAGCCTCAAAAGCACTAACCTCTTCTCTATGTGAGACAATGAACACTTTTAAATTATCTTCACGTTGTTTCAATCTAACAATATCCATTGTCTTTTCTAATCCAAATGAATCAATAGAACTGTCCAACAACTCATCTAATACCAATATATCAAGATATGAACCTGCTTGTCTACGTGCTACATCCATCATTGCGAATTTCAGTGCAAGGTCAATGGATTTACCTTCACCGCCTGACATGCTACCAAAGTCACAATCACCTACACCAAACCCTTGAATCGTACCGTCCAACCAATTATCAAGTTCAACGTAATAATTATGACCTGTTTCTGCAAGATAATGATTCGTTTGTTGTTGTAGATATGGAACAATGTTACTGATAGCGTATTGTTTTACATTTTCATCCTTTAAGGTGAACTTGATATGATCTAGATAATCCTTCATTGTTTCCAATTTCCTGACTTCGGCTTGGGTAGATACAATCTCGGACTCAAGTTTTGCTTTAGTCGTTATGTTTGCTTCATTTTCACCAATCAACCTGTCATGGATTTCCTTTTGGTTATCAAGGATACTCTTAGATGTATCAAGTTCATTACACAATTTATCTCTTTCTCTGATTGAATCTTTACATTTATTAATCTGTTCATCATGAACATCAAGTTCCCGAAAGATGACATCAAAACGACCTTGAATCTCTTCAACAGCTTTTGATGATTCATCTTCACTGGCTAGAGATTCAGGAATCAGTGATGTATCAAGTTCGGTGATACGTTGTTCAAGTTCGTTCTGTTCTAACTCCTTCTCTTCAAGACCTGAAAGTTTTGCAAGTGCCTGTTCCAATTGACGTTTCTTAGTAAGTTGTGTCTCAAACCCACCAAGAGTATTGTTTGCTTCTTCAAATTGAGATTCTTTGACTTTCAAACCTTCTGTTCTTGTCTTAATCTCACCATTAACCATATCTAATTCATATTCAAACCCTTTCATAAGTGTGTGGATATGGTCTTTGATGTGTGCTTGGTCAACTTCTTGGAAACATGTAGGACATGTTGATTCTTCTGTTACAAAGAATTTTTGTTGTTTAACAATCGCTTCTTCGTGTTGTTTTGCATACACTCGGCACTCACGAATCTTTGACTTCTCTTCATTGATATCCTCAGTTATGAGATCAAGTAGTTCTTTACGACTCTTAATCTGTTCTTCCAGACCGTCAAACTTGGTCAAGGCTTCACGAACCTTAGTGAACTTATCTCTCTGGTCAGACAGGTCACCAATCTTCTCATACCTTTCTCGTTTGGTACTCGCCTCAGTGGATAATGTACGAATCTCAAGACGAATATCCGCTAATTTTTGTTTTTCTGCCGACAGATCACGGTTAACATAATCACGTGTAATACATAAATCGGAACGTTCACCCTGTAGAACTCTCAATGAATCTTCAAGGTCTGGATTGGCTGACATAAAATCATCATATCTAGTCATAATAGTATCCACATTACCTTGATATACGTCCAAATTGGGTGGCACAAAGGAAGATATCTTGTTGAACAGGTCTTGTATCTGTTTCTCAGTATAAGTGACCTCTACACCGATTTCTGACAGTCTTGATAAAACACCTTGAAGTTTCTTGTTGGTCACTTCATTCGCCTTGGAATACACCTCAAGATTAAAGAACTTCTCAATGAAACGGCGTTTCTCTGCCTTTGGGGTATTAAAGAGTGAAACCATGTTGTTAGCGTTTTGGAACAAAAGTGCCTGTGCGGCTTTAAAATCCATACCTATCAAATCGTTCTCAAGTTCTGCCTGAAACAATCTCTTGTCTGACAGTTTCGGAACTTCAACACCATCCTTAAACAATGTCAATATACCGGGTTTTATGCCACGGTGAATCATATACTTTATTCCGTCTTTTTGAAAATAAAGTTTGACCTCACACTGTTTTCCATTCCGCCAGTTGACGATTTTTGGTAAGGATATACCTTTATTAATCTGACCAAACAAGGCAAAAGGGATTGCCTCAAGGAAACTGGATTTACCCGCACCATTTGACCGTTCCTTGTCCTTGTCATGACCCAACACAACATTAACACCAGATTGAAAATCAAATTCTGTCCACTGATTCCCATATGAAAGGAAGTTTTTCAGTTCAACTCTATCAACAATTATCTTACTCATCTAGAAATACCTCTCTGGTTTATCATTACACTTTTCTTCGGGCCAACCCAAAGCCCTTTTGATCATATTTCCACCATCAGCGGCTTCAATACATTCTTGTTTGGATTTTCCGTATGTTACGACATGGGTTTTACTGTGTTCCTTATCCCAACACACTATAATGACTTGATTCTTATCATACTTATTAGCAATTTCTTGTGCTACGGCAATAGGAACGCCTTTATAATCACTCATCTAGAAATACCCCTTGGCAGTTTATTCAACTCATCCCTCGTTACCAACACAGTTTCAAGTAACATTTTCTGGTTGGGTTCTGCGTATTCAACAAATCCTTTAATAATGGTGTATACGTTATCGTCATGTTCAAGGTAAACGTCTACACCATCACCGTCTGATACCTTAAAGACCATTACATATTCACTCATACTTCGTCATCCTCATCATCATCATAAGGACGGAGTTTTCTCAACTCTTGTGGTTTCAATCGTTCAACGTCTACCATACCTTCAGCATCAGTGTATTCCTGAACCTTATTGGTGGTCTTGGTATCAGAAATCAACATATCAACTGCCATTTTGATATACGAATTACATTTATATTCATTGGCTTCCAAGAAGTCATCAAGTGTCTTCCGGTATACTTTAATCCAATGCTTCGGGCAAAGATGGTAGATACGATCTACTTGATCACCTTTTAACATTACCTCACATTCCACACCGGCTGTTTCTCCACAAACATCGCATTCAAATTCGTCTAGTTCCATTATACACCCCACCTTTCGTCTAGTTTATGTGCTCTTTCACGTAATTTACTGATTCTGGTTAACTCTTTAGAAAAATCCTCATTTTCATTCATAACCTTTTTCATATCTAGATTTAGTCTTGGGTGAAACTCATTCCGTCTTATAACGAATGTCCACCAACACCAATCCATAAACGTCTGCCACTTTTCTTTCATTAACTCACCTCAAATAAATTTTCTTCAAAATATTCAGAAGGGATTGGTCGGTCACCCATCTGTCTAACACCTGCATGTATATCTTCAATCTCTTCTCTGGGAAGAATGATTCTATCTGTTTCTAATGTACGCAATCTAGTCTCAAGTTCGCTGATTCTATGTCGGTAATACTGCTCATCACTTAAATGATAATCTGCAGTTCCAGTGTCAAACATAGCACCTTGAGGTACCAGTTGATCACTATTAAAGTCTGTGCCTTGTGGCACTTGGGCATAGCTTCTCATTTCATGGTAAAAACCCTCTGACACCCCACGATAGTTATCTACTTCCATCCAATATAAGGTTCTGAAACATATTGTTTCAAATAATATACTGGAGCAGTCTATACGGGATTGTCTTATACTGTTCGGGTCATCCATAGCAGTCGGTATTATAGTATTCCGAACTGCGACTTCTGTTATAGGGTTTTGAGGTCGTTCATTCATTTCACGAACTTGATTCTCTCTTATAGCCCTTCTTTCCCTTGCTGTGGCATTATTATGGTCAACCGTTACATAAGTTCTCATAATTCAAATAAGTCATCCTCAAAGTGTTTCTCTTTTTTCTTCTGTATCGTCTTCTGACCCCAAATCTTACCTATCTGAACATTGTTAGGGTTTCTAATCGGGTTGATCGGATGATCTGGAAACGTGTATTGCGGTGGTGGCGGTTCATAGTTCTCATATGGCATAGAAAACTCCATTCGTAAATCCATACCAAAACTTGAAGGGTTTACCATACGGTCAACCCTAAGCAACCTTACTTCTTTGAAGTGCTCACTGACATTAATCGCATCACGACTTCGCACCCAACCCTCTAGTACACGGAGAAATTCTTGACACTCTTGAGCTGGTAGGTCGTACATCACCTCTTCTCTGACGATTGTCCTCAAAGTAAGATTTGGGGTGGGTCGTAGCATATGCGTTTGGTTGAAATATCCATCGCTAGTCATTTCAAACTGTATACTAGTTTGTGGGTCGGTGATGGTCATATCAGCGGTTCGCAAAATATGTTCTAGAAGTTCGTGTTGTAACCTACTTGGCATCTACTTCCTCATAAATCTGATCTAGTATTTTATCTACAACTTTCTTACTCAGGTGGGCAGGTATCTCTGACTTGTTCATAAAATCCTTATGGACTTCAACATGTCCACTCAACTTTACATCTTGGGCTATTTTATCATCTGCGACCACTTTCGTAAACTTATACTCAGTGAATACCTGTAACGGACCTGTGTTATAAACATCCGAAATTATTTGATTGTTCACTGTGGTGCCATAATCCTCTTCAAAGATGATCTTCACGATCTGATCTTTGAACTCACCACCATAGACATTATCAGGTTTTGCTATCCATTGAACATACTTCGGTGCCTTATCCCAACGGATGAACTCAAGACTCCCATCTTCATCATCAAAGACATAGAAACCCCTCGCACCACCATCATTGAAATCCATATGATGGGTCGCACCTAGATATTGAACATTCTTCGGGTATTCGCCCGGCGTGTGGAAGTGACCAGAGAAGGTCTTCTTGAACTTACTGAAATCGTTGAAATTAAAATGGCTACCTTCTGCATCCCTACCTGACACGTTCATCTTGGCACCATTAATTTCCCAATGACCAAGACAATATTCTACCTCAGTATCGTGAAGGGGTTTCAGGAATGTCTCAGGTTCTATCCACTCTGAACCCTCTACAATCCAAGGAACAAGGAGCATATTATCAACCTCTGTCGGTTCACCAACAACTTCAATATGTTCCATTGAACCGAATACTTCATGGGAATTGGGGAGGTATCTGTCCTTGTAATACAGGTCGTGGTTACCTAGAATGAAATATGATTTTTCAAATTGTCGCTGTAGATTCAGACCGATTCTACGGGCATAATGGAGTGTCATCAATGACATATTCTTACGGTTATCAAAGAAGTCACCTAAATGAATAAGTTCAGTGATTCCGTGTTCTTTGGCATAGTCACCAATATCTTCAAACAAGAAGTGAACCAGTTCAAGATACTTCTGGTTGGCTTTCTTATACCCAAGGTGGGTATCTGTTACTAAAATTCTCTTCAAAAATAAAACTCCCTATACAGTTTTTTTACCATATAGGGAGTATATATTATCTTATGTGGAATGTAAACTTAGACGTAAAAAGGATTAATCTTCTGTTTCGTATCAAAATTATTACTTTGGTAATGAATATCGACTCTATGAATGAACGGTAAACCAGAACCGCCAGTAGATGCTTTGTCCAGTGTTATCAATCCAAAATTGGTTTTCCTTCGGAAATTTTAGGCATTTATATTCTCCATTAAATTACTGTATATCTCCAACCATATGTACCATCTACATAGGTCAGTTCTACTCTTGAACCATCAACATCAATTACACGGTCTGCCGTGACACCTTCAATAATAGGTGTTGTACCAAGTGCATCACCTGAATCATTTGTGACTGTTATATTGTTAACAGAAGAATTCTTTTCATAGTCATCTATAATTACAGTCATACCGATAGTTGGTGTTGGTGGTAACTCAAATGAAACTGCGGCTGTACTCACATCAACAAAATAATTAGTATTGGCGGTTGATTGATAAGGTGAATCCGTATTATCAATCACAACCCATGTAGCACCACCTGTTACCTCTTCTGTGATACCAGTAATATGACCCCAAGTATCAAAGGTCAAAGATGATATTACATTTCCTGTGGTTCTGGTATAACCAACACCACCATAAGTAGTGAGGGCATCAACAGCACTAATATCTGATATAAAGTGTGAATATTTAACTTTCTCATTTTTAGGATTGATAAATGTTATATCCATAGAAAGTAGATCGGCTGTGCCATGTCCTGTTACACTACCAAGAAATTCAACATCACCTTTAGTTAATTCGGTTAGATTGTAAGTACCAGCGGTAGCGGTTCCATAACCAGTTCCGGGGTCAACAACATCCATTTTGGTAATCTCACCTACAACATACGGTCTTATTTGAACCGCAGGGGCACCAGAATATAGGGTGACAATATCAGGGGTTCCGACATTAGTGTATCCTATATTTGTTCCGGCTGTGTAAGGACTTACCTGTACAATAGCGGTAACACTACCACCTACAACAGTCACACTCCATGTTGCTCGGTTTTCAGTTGGAAGATCACCAGAAACAAGTACATCATAAATGCCATCAACAAGACCAGTTCCGGCATCAAGGACATCCATGTAAGCGACATCACCACGGACCACCTCTATTCTTATATCAACATCCGATGTTCCTTGTGGATATAAATGAGTTTCAGTAATTGATACTGTAGCGCCAGCGGTATTAATAACAGTTGCGTAAGTCTGTGGGTCATTAGCATTCGCCCATGTACCACCATCAGCTACATTTTCTGTTAGATATACGAATGAATTAACGCCACCATTAACAATAGAGGCTCTTGTTATACCATCCAAAAATTGTTCGGTTTTGTCAATTACAATACCAGTATCAGTACCAGTATATATGCTTGTAGTTGTTAACGCATTATTAGTTTCAACCTTGTCAGCATAAAATTCTGGATTGGTGTCTGTTAATGACACTAAAGTCTTACCTATATATTGATCAATGTATTGCTTATCGATAAGGTCTGACCCTCTTCCATCGATAAACAAGTCAAGCGTGATTATTGGGTCATATAATTGATTGGATATTATTGGACTTTGACCATAAATATTAACATAGGATTGAAGTGCGTCTGTAGCACCGGCATTGACGGTATCTCTTACAAACTCCACGCTTGCTATATCAAAATCGTTTGTAGGGTAAAAATTAGGCGCTCCAAGGGTTTGTTCAAACGTAGGTTGTCCTGTGAATGGACGTGTGCCATCCGCCCTTGAATACTGAGGATGACCGTCACCAGCCAACCCTGACAATTTAGCGTGAGATATAACATTCGTTCCTAATGGAGCGGTAAGTTCTGTTTTCACCCAGCCCTTTGTTACCAAAGAGTTTGATGCGGCTGGGTCTGTTAATGGGGTAGGTGCAAAACCACCCTGTATATTTGTAAACGGTCTTGTGCCAGTAAGGAGTGGAAATTTATTATGAATCACCGAATTAGCGGCACCGTTTGTCAGATCGTGATCAACGCCAACACTTAATTGAGTATCAACATACTCTTTAGTTGTTAAATCCCAATCATCAATTGGTCCAAACGATGGTGTAACTGTGTCGTTTGCCACACCCGGTATCCCGGTGAATAATACTGAACCATCTTTGTAGATGAAATCAAGTATAGACTGGTCAATCTCTGTATCCACATAACCTTTTGTTGCCAAGTGTGCATCAAGTGTAGGTGTAATACCTATAACAGCCGCAACAAAAGGACGGGTTCCAGAAGTAAGTGAGTATTGAGTATGAGCAGCATCGTCATTATTACGATTGTTTAATGATTGATGGTCTGTCGTTCTCGACGCATTAACATACTGCAAGGTAGCAAGGTGCCAGTTTTGAGTTGGGGCTATTAAAGCATTAACACCGTTATTAGTGACCTGTGGAGGTGATGTAAATGCAACTGTCCCATCTTTTCTGATATGAACATTTGTGGCTTTTGATAAAATTTCATCATCAACATAATATTTTGTTGTCAAAGACCATCGATTAGGTGGGGTAAGTATTGTTGGGTTAGTTACGCCATGAGAAACACCCGGATAATAACCAGTTGTATCAAAATTTCTTGAACTATCAGCTAGAATATACTGTGGATGAAAGTCAGCGCCAGCAGTTGTTGGTGTATCAAGATTCTGTAAAGAGTTATGGTCTATATCAGACGGGGTTTGTGCTAACTCATCATCAACATATCGCTTAGTCGCCATATCATCAGGGTCTTGTGGATAGGTATCAGCAGACATACTCGCTGGGGTTTCAACCCGTGGTAACACAGCATACCGATTGGTGTGAGTAGGGTCGTTTAATAGACTGAAACTATCGATAGGTTCGTCATTAAAAAACTCAGCGTTCAAACCTCCAACCAACACGTCACTATCAATGACAAGTGGGGGGTTACCAGTAACACCTAATCTATCACCTTCAACTGTTGAAGTTATTTGTCCCGCAAACGTGACAGGTAATGCAAATGTGGTATTAGTTGCACCTAATGTTACATGAACAGTGCCATCATTATAAGAAAGTGTCAGGTCTGTATCGTTACTCCAAATTTCGTTAACGACAACCTTCTGTCCTGTCTCGACTGTGAGGTCTTCCATGAAATATGAGGGTGTGATCAAATACCATCTACCTGCTGACCCAGCACCAGTGTTTGGATGTGCCACGCCATCAGTCACAAAATCAGGTTTGATTATTTTAGGAAACACGTCACCATTAGCATCTTGAACAGGTGGGGTATTATCAGCATACCTATAAAAATAAATCGAATCATTTTCAGCAACATGGTCACCATTCGTTTGAGTGGTTCCATCACCATATCTGGCTATAGCTAGATCACCTTCTTGTATGTTAACTGATAATATATTATCAAGTGTGCCGGTCAAACCACCTATCAATCCTGTGGCTCCGTATATTCTCTGTACTCCTGCCATTAAAACAGTCCTCCAAATTTATATCATTTAGACACTTTCTTCTTTTTCTTGGTGTCTACTGACATTATTGTATAATCTATCGCTTTGGTTTGATACAACCCATAACCATCTTCTAAATCCTGTCGGTTATGAAACAGTGTATCTTTTATATCACTATGTCTTTTCTGTTTATTAATATAATTCACGAATGCGTGACTACATATAGTCGTTATATAAGCAAATGGATTCTTAGATTTCTCTAAGTCAAAATTCTTCAAATACTTACAACAGGTTAGTACCGCTTCTTGAACCATATCCTCTTTCCAAGTGTAGTTAATAAAATTAGCTTTGTTGGAAAGATTCTTCGCTATCAAGAGTAACATTCTACCTAATTCTTCTGATATCTGATCACTCTCATTAAACTTTTGTATCTCTGGTATAAGGTCTTTGTTCCTCACATAATAAGTAACTTCCGCTTCTTCTACCTTCTCTTCTTTTTCGTCTGACATATATTTCCTCCATATATGGTAATTAATTACATATATAGTATCATTATACGTTACTTTTGTAAACTTTGCTCAAAGTCTATCTGTATCTCTGACAATTCATTGTTAAATTTAAACCATTTCTCTTTAAGTTGTCTGATCTTTCGCTTCTCTATATTGACATCTTCGGGAGCTATACCCTGTCCTTCACTACAAAAATCAAACTTCAATCGACCTCTATACATTTTCTTCAGCTCACTGTTAGCACGTTCAAGAAGTTGTATGGCGGAATCGTCCAATCCATGTAGTTCATTTATTCGTTTCACCAAGTCAACATTACCTGTTTCCTCTGCAACCAAATCTAGGTTGAGTGATCGATAGGAACTTGTCTCATCATCTGTGGAAACTGTTAGGTAAGTATAAAGTCTCATTATACATGTATCCTTATATGATGATCGATTGGATTCGTTACTGTTACAACCAATCCGTTGATACCTTGACTTACAATGGATACCGGTGTTACTACTTCTTTGATCGGTGTGGTTGCCCATAAAATTACCATCGGAAAATCAACACCTAAACTATGGGTGACATTGGCTGTGTATGTTCCATCACCTACAGGTGTCCAAACTGTGATCAGTTCATCATATTTTCTGCCATCAACATAACCCCTTGTGACAAAATCATCAACACCAGCACTATTAACTATAGTGCTATCGGAATATCCAATCAATCCACTGAATGGTCTGTATCCGTTGAAGCCAGCAAAATCCCTACCCTCTAATAACGCAAATTGAGGATGGTCATCGGTACCGGGTGTTTGATTAGTTTCATCAACATGATCTACCCATTGCTTGACATAGTTATCAGAAACCAATTTATTCATCTGGGTGTCTGTAGTGATACTAGCGGGATTAATACTTTCAATGCCGTGCATTGGTGTTGAGGCATAACCCGGTGTCACGTACTCGTCTACACCATCCCATTGTCTCTTGGCATGTTGGTCCCAAATATAAGCAATTTGGTTTGATACTACCTTGTTCCTTAAACCATCAGAATCAACCCCAAAATCAGTAAGTTCATTGACAACGTAAATACCGTGGGGGTTCTCTTCTGGTAACTCCGAAAGTCTGTGTTGTTCCCACGTATAAGCAAGAAGATTAGACAGTGCCTTGTTTTTTAGGGAGTTACCATCAGTCTCATCAACTGGTTCCCATGAAGTAGAGAATACATCAACATAATCAATGTAACCACTTGAAACTCCGGCGGCTTGCCACGCAATCTTGAACTTGGTTGACAACGGGTAACCATTATCTTCATTCTCATCCGCAATCCAAAATTCAAAGTAACCCTTTCTACTAGTTGTTACCTGTGGGTCAGAGTCAGCATAAGCACCACCTACTTCATCGGTAAAAGCGTATATAGGGTCTTCTGTGCCTGCTATATAGATCGATACTTGGGCGTTCTCTATAGGATTTCCTTCATCCGTTACTAGGAACTGCCAATAATGTTTTCTAGCCATTTATTACTCCATTTTTGTCTATATCTATTTATCAATTTAATATAACCCATTACCGTTATGGGGGAAATTCATATACACATGAACCATTCATACCAATAGCACCTACCACAAATCGGGTATCACTTATATCAACACTACCACCGAAGTTGTTAATCGATAGATCGGTGATGGTAAAAGTAGCACCAGAACCACTTGCACCAGTAACTTCAATTAAGTCACCAACTTGGTAATTATGACCTGTAGCAAGGTTTGATACCCGTAAGCTGGAAGACATTACTACACCAGACGCATCTGTTCTTATAATAACCGTCAAACCTGTACCAACACCAGTTAATGCAGTTGTTGGGACATCCCAAATTTGGGTGGTGTTGACGGGCAAATACCCAGAACCACCTGACTGCCATGTAATTGGGTCAACAGGAATTCCGGCGGAGGTGATTGAAGTTGTCACTACATATGTTTCTGCCCAAGTTAAACCTAAATCAGAAGATTCAAATATCCATACCTTTTCGGGGGTATCCCAAGCGTAACTTCCGATCAGGATTTTTGTGCCAGATTGTGATATGGATAAATTATACCCGAATTGTAGTCCAGTGCCGTTTACGGTTGAACCTATCAGTTTTTGGCGGTATGTCCATTCAAGACCGTCTGAACTTGTATACACGTAAACAGCACCGTCTGCATTATCGGACGGGGAATAATATGCGCCTTCACTAACAATAAGAACCTTACCGTCACTGGACAAATCTACTTTAGTGCCAAATACCTGTGAATACCTTGGTGCCGGTGCATAGATCGGACCTTGTGGAGTTTCATTCCATGTGATACTATCATTACTAGTAAACATCCTAACACCACCGCAATGTTGGATATATGAAGGTACAAATTGGTCTAGCGTGGGACAACCTGCCGCTAATATACGACCATCATATGACAAAGATAACTCTGTACCAAATCTGGTATCCCAACCATCAGCAGGGTCGGTATCTGTCTGCCAAGGGTTTATAATTGTTGTTCTTTGTGTCCAAGTGCTACCATTTGATGTCCACATATAAATCTCACCAAACCAGAAAAATCCGTTAGTTCCTGTGATGTGCCGATTACCGATTGCGATAGTACGACCATCACCTGATAATGAAAAGGATTCATATTTGTCTAGGTCATCATAACTGAGGGTGGGAAACACATACTGATCAGACCATACACCGGCTGTTTTAGTGTATGCGATGGCTGTTCCCCCCCAACTCATCGTTGCGGCGGTTAAACCGTCATCGGACATCCGAACATTAAGAATGGATTGATCGGCTGTTGCTGGCTCAACCCGTTGGTGTGACCAACTGATTCCATTATATTCATAAAAATATACCCAATTATTATCTCCCCATGCACAGTGAATAACTGAATTACCATCCGCTGATATAGCAACACGATAACCTGTACCAGTACCATCGGTGGGGGTAAGGTAATCCATGACGATATCATAATTCTGAATCGCGGCGACCCCAACGGTGAATGGATAAATCGCAGGTCCTCTACCAGTAGATAATGCAGGGTTACCTGATGTAAGAACAGTAGCGCCATTGAGGATTTCAAATGAGCCAACAGCACCATCACCAAAGCTATCTGTGACTTCAAATTGGTAATCACCATCTGGGAGGGAGACACTCCATTCATAATTAGAGTTGTCAAATAAACTCGCATTTTCTGCTGGGGTTCTTTCCCATACAACAACACCATCACTTACCCTTCGGATTATAAGACCAGTTTCTTCTGGATATCGGTCAGTAGTAAAAGATACTATTATAACCGCAATCGGGTCAGGGGCGTCAGGGGCATCTGAACCACCAAAGCAAATTGTATGAGCCATTGGAAATGTTGGTAATGTCTGCTCAATAACAGCGGTTCTTGCATCGCATACAAGAAGATTTGGGGTGTTACTTCTCGTTGTGTCAATTCCCCAATATTTGTCTGTGATTGGATGAAAATCTCCATGATGAGCGGTTTGTCCAAGATTACTAATGTAAGTAGACGCACCTGTTGTGGTGTTCATGGTTTCAAACGCTCCGCTATTATTATACCAAAGAACGTCACTACCATCGAACGCCATACCACCGTTTGCCGTACTACCAACACCGTCACCTAAATTTATGGCAGCACCTGTGGTCTTGTTAACCGATATAAGGTTATCATTATCCTCTGTAAATGCGAACATATCTCCTGAGGAATTAACCGTGGGTAGATTAATACCCATTCCTGCATAACCTATAACTGTTCCTGCACCTGTAGCGATATCAATCGAAAGTAGGCTACTAGGGGAAACAGGGTCACCATTTGAGGTTGTTGCGAACATTTTCCCATCGGTTGGGTCTATACATAGACCGTTTACATCATACCCAACCACACCTATTTCTTCTATCAGTGCACCAGTTGCAGGGTCTAATGACATAAGTGTACTACCACCTGTTGCGCTTTTATGGGTAGTACCATACATAACAATAGGGTCGGCACCACCACCACCTATTACCGTTAATCTCATCGCCATCAATAATCCGTGATGTAATCTACTCATAGTTATATACTCGCTATTGGGTGTACCCACATTTCACCGTCTGTCCAATCCAATTCAACCTTAAATCTACCAGTTGTATTAGTGACAGCAGAATAATCTGGTTCACCATTTATTGATGCAAAAGTTAATAATGTTTCTGATACTACTCCTGTGAAATCAGCAATCAAGGTGACACCTGCAGATTCACCAGCAGGGAAGTTAACATATGTTACTGTGCCTGTTCCTGCGGGCAACACCACAAACTGACGGGTTCCGTTTTCAAAATCAACCTCGAAATCAATAGGGACTGCTAATGGTAATCCAAGTTGGTCAACTCCAATCGTTCCACCTGAACCACCTGCAATTGTAAGAATCTCATCGTTAACATATTCCGCACCTGCATTAACACTAGTTACTGTCTGGATAACACCACCATATGTGGTGATTGTAACAGTACACCCTGTTCCTACACCATTAGTGGTTGTTGTTGCATACTCGCCATCAATATAACCAGAGCCAGGATCAAATATATATAACGTGTCAACAGGACCGGGGGTAAGTATATCAACCTGAACAGTGCCGTCACCATTACCGGAATCTACAGTAAGAATCTCACCAATAGCATAATTATTACCTGTATCTATTCTGGTGACTGTCTGGATAACACCGCCATATGTGGTGATTTCGACAGTACACCCTGTTCCTACACCATTAGTGGTTATAGTTCCGTATACCCCATCAATATAACCAGAACCGGGAGAGGTTGGTGATACCACACTAACCCCACGTGGTATATCAACAGGTAGACCGGTGATGGTATATTCCGCCTCAGTATTTGAGCCAGCAATCCATCTTGAGGTTGAATTATCCCAAGTAAGAACATAATTATTTATGCCCGCACCAGCGGAGACATTAACATCAGTTAATGTCGCCAATGTAGAGGTTGGGGTCGCAGTTGGAGAGGCAACCCAATTTGAGCTGGCATTGTTGTATGTAAGAACATAACCATTTTCTCCTGCTCCCATACCGTCGATACTAGTATCTGTTAAACCAACAAGATCAGAAGCGGCGACAGGTATATCACCATTCATCCAATTACCTGAAGTTGAGTCGAAGGTAAGTACTTGTCCATTGGTTGGATTTACCGTACTCACATCTGTCATTGTGCTTATATCAAGTATGTTTATAAGATACTTACTCAGGACATCAGAAATGAGAACTGTGTTGGTAGTAGCACCACCAATAGTCTGATATACTGTGAAAACCTCTTCACCATTCAACTCTGTGACCCGTGGGTAATCTGCTGCGCTAAAAAATCTTGCCATTATGTTTCTCCTTTAATTGCTATACAAGGGGTTACCCAAGTGATCTAATAAGTTTTCGTATAAGTGATCTAACAGTATTGCATTTATACCTAACAGGTTTTTGTATATTTTGAAATGTCCTACAAAATTAACACCGTCTGGTTTATAGATACCG
>Ga0136555_1000335_pt1 | contig 19233 bp, 33 predicted proteins | sample AntRauTorckE5432_FD_104927 | JGI IMG/M metagenome (GOLD analysis project Ga0136555, IMG submission 104927) | Saline lake microbial communities from Rauer Islands, Antarctica - Metagenome Torckler E5 #432 | ecosystem: Environmental > Aquatic > Non-marine Saline and Alkaline > Saline | place...
ATCACAAGTCTATCACCGAGACTCATGAGCTGAACGGAACCAAGCTTAGGTCGATGTACACATCTCGCGTGCGAACGTAGAGACCGTCGTACTCTTTAAGCAATCTGATTCGTGTGACCTGAGCAGACCCAGCGCTGCCCATCTGAACAGTCTTCTTATGAGTCTTCAGCTTCTCAAGCGACTCAACAATTTTTTCCCAGTCCATTCGGTTTGCTTTCACTTTATTCTTTACCTTCATTTGATGTCTTCCTTTCGTTTTATTCTTTTTTCATTTTGAATTTGCTCTTGGCTCTTGAGAATCCACTTGAATGTGTACACCCTAGCATCCATAGAGTAAGTAATCACCAAGTGGTAGTCATCTTGGTTAGGTATGTCAACGCTGGAGTGTTCAGGGACTACACAGTAAGACTTAAGCAGATTGCGAAATTCGTATCCACTAATTTTAAGTTCAGTTATCAAGCTCTTCATTTTGTTCAGGCTTCCTTCCTATCACCATATATAATTCATCTACATTCTCACCTGCCCCAGCATCCTTGAAGATTTCCCATAGCTTAGCTTTAACAAAGGCAATGACCTGACGGCATCCAAAGTGATAACAAATTTCGTTAGCAAATTCTTTAGTGCAGTCGTTCCAGTCTTCGATGCCTCCATCTCCTGCAAGCATAAGCACAAGAAGGTCCTTCGCTCCATTGGGATAGTGCTTAACTTGCGTGATGATAATCATCGTGGACTTATCAGTACGCCAGCACCACAGGTCTAAGTGTCCCTTGTATATCCCTTCACTGACAAGGTCAACGCCTCCGCAGTCATCGTCAGTTGCAATCGCTTCGTCATAGTAGGCTATCAACTCAGCGTCTAATTCAAATGGCATCATCTTGGTTAACATTAGTTGATTACCTTTGTTTAGTTGTGCAAAAGCAAGAGGCCCTGACCCCCGAAGATCAGAGCCTCTGCCCCTTCATCTTGGGTGATGCGACCTACCCAAGATCAAACCCGCCGCTTGTATCATCTACTTCTTCGGCATCCTTCTCCCGCTGCATCATGTCCAGCACATCGTCACGGAAACTGTCGTCCATCGAATCAAAGTAATCCTTGATGATTCGATAAGAGACACGGGAAGCTGACCGATCCTCTTGCTGCATGAGCAGCCGCAATGCTGCGTGAAGGTAGTCCCCCTGTTCATCGTGAGGGAAGTTCACACCCACTGTGCGGGTCTTGTTCTTTCGTTTGCTTTCAGACATTACCAGTCCTCTCCAATTTCTTGCATGATCGCTTTCAGCTCAAGGCTAATTGCCTCGCAGCGTTCTTTCATCTTGATGACCTCAGTCAGTTGATCTGATATCAACCAGCGAAGCCTTGCCGTTGATACTTTACCATCGGTTCGAGGGTCTTTGTAGTCCCTTTGCTCGACGATAACATCGAAAGATTCAGGCATCATCTATACATTTCCTTTCGCAATCTCAAGTAGTGCGACTGTGTACATACGAACATCACCATCAATGGGCGACTCGAATCGCTCAGCTTCAAACTTGCCATCAGATTCCATTTGATTTTTCTTGTTCAGCATATTGCCGACTAGATCTATGAAGTCTTCATTGAATCCAACGGTCTCCCACGTGAACCTCAGCGTGTCCAGCATCCGACGCTGCGCATGGTAGTGTTCCTTCGACAGGGCTTTGGTTGCTTCGTCTTGTTCAGTCATATTCATTGCTCACCTTTCCTTTAGCAGTACGCTTGATACTGATAATCCTTGCAGGCTTTGCGTTTAAGTTTTCTACCTCGATGCTCCTGAGGTATTCACGGAATGCTTGAAGAGTTGAGAGCCAATGCTTCTCGATTGACGACTCAGGGCTTTCCTCTACGGCAACGATGCATTCTTTCTCTACGTTTTCGAGTAGGGCGTTCACCTCGGTGGCGATATCTGAATAGACCTCGACCTTGACCATCAAGTCCACAAAATTATGGAAGACTTGACCGGCTCTTGATTTCGTATCGATATAGTCAGGCATTAAGAAGGCCACCCATTCCGCAACGAGGGGCGGTGGCATTGGCTATGCCTTTCCCCTGCCTCGGAGTCCTCAAAGTGGGAAAGGATGACCACCAAGAACACCGCGTTGCTACGGCGCACGATAGCACTCCCCTTCCAGATCGTAAGGTTCAGTAATACAAATGCACCCAGCTCCACACTGAGCAGCGGTCGAACATGTAGTCTGCAAGCAGATAAAGCAGCTTGCCTTTGATGCCACGGTCACGAACGCCATCGAAACGAACAGCGCAATCATGACCCAATAGATTTTATTCTCTTTCATTTTCATTTTAGTTTAGGCCCTTTCTTTTTATTTGGCATGATAATGTAAATAACAAACAGTAACAAGACAAACTCTACAATCTCAAACACTTTCACCCTCAATAATCTCCATTCAAATTTCCTGAGAATCCAGAGTAATCACTGTACTCGTCACCGTAGTCCAACCCTTCTGCCCAATGATATCTCCTTCGACCTCTTCGCCTTTCTCGCTTAGGCCAAGGCCTACTAACCAAGGCTAAGAAATACCTTTGCTTCTTTGATAAGAATCCATTGTCATGAAGGAAGTTCTTACACCCGATAGCAAAGTTGTTTCTTGGCGCTGTCTTCAAAGCTTTCTCTATCAGCTCCTCATTGGTAAGCGTTTCGCTTTGCGTCACTGAGTCCACGTTGTGTCCACTCCGCTGTCTAACAAGTAAGCGTTCGCAACAGCTTTCTGAACTGTCTCGTCACCATAGTACTTACGACTAAGTAATTCTTCCCAGGAAGTTTCTACCGGATTCCATTGCCCTTCAAATCCATAGCATGAGCAATGGGTACCGTATGTTTCAAATAACTTTCCATTCTTCCTGAAGAGGCAGAATGAATCTTCTTCGTAGGAATAGCAATTGAATTCATACACAAGGATTGTCGCACCTTGAAGAGATTTCAATACATCATTATGTTCTGTTTTTCCTTTTTCATCATTTTCAAAAGATGAATACCAGTCTTCGGCAATTGATTTAGCAGTTACGTCTTTAACATCATTCATAATTTTACTCATTAGCCATAGGCCAGTTAGGTGGTGCAAGGAAATGAGTGTGCCCACCATGCTCAATGATGTACGGCTTGGGCGGTGCCTTCTTGAATGTCGATTCAAACAAGACGTGATGGAAGTGCGAAAGGAAAAGCTTCACTGCATACCGCCGCGCACGGGCATCGATCTGCCCATCACTTAGCTTGCCACTCTCAAGCTTGTCTCTCGTGTCGTTCTTAGCGTAGTTCTTTTCGGTGAGCTGCCTCGCTGCCGTCTCGGCATTGCCTCCCGCCTCGTTCCTGTCGATCTCGTATGCCTTTCGTTCCTCGTACACCTTGCCATACACGTCGTTGTCGTAGCCTCTCAGCTTCATGAAAGACTGGCCGATCTTCCACGTCAGCACCTTGAGGTCAGCGTTCCAAGGTCGTCGCGTTTTCTTTTCCCACTTCACTGTTGGGTCAAGCCCCGCGAATCTCCAGATGTGTCCGACTGTTGGTGCCTTGTTGATGTCGATGTGGGCAAGGAGGCCAGCCGAAATGACAGGCCCGATACCATGGATGGAGAGCATCCACTGCCCTGCCTCTGTGCTTTTAACGTACTGGTTGAGCGTTGATTTAATTCCTCCCTCGATGGTCATGTAATTTTCCATGTTCCATTCGATGATCTCGTTAGGCTCACCTGCCTTGGAAGACTCACGCATCTGTGCGCTTGTCCTGATCCTCAGCTCTTGTGCATCGTAGTATGAGTCAACGAGATACCTCGCCTCGCTGCTGCTTAAGGCACTTGCTGCATTGCGTAGGTCTTTGTTTACTTTCGTTACTAACTCGATTCGGTCATCAGTATTCATGTCAATCCTTTCAATATTCTATGGCTCACTCTTATATTTTGTAACTGTCGAGAGCAATGGTTCATTCCTTAAGTATGGTGCGCTCAAGTTGAGAGATTCATTCACCTTCTACGGTACGATCTTTTACGCATGATTCATTCGGTTTATATGTAGCTATCCTCTGTTTATGATTGGTTAAGCTAGTCCTACTCGCCACCCTTAGGTATCCAAGAAGAGAACGCTTCCTTCCTTAGTTCGTCCAACTCTTTCTCAATCGAATACTTCTTGTACTTGGCAATCCGTATCAGGGTTTCAATCTTGTTGACGTTTGAGAATGCCTTCCTTTTATCAGCAAGCTCAAGATCTACATCAAGCTTAATGATCTCACGATTGACAGCATTCAATTCCTTCTGCTTTCCGTCAGCCTCAGCCTTGATCACGTTGGGATGACGTTGCTTAGGTGCTGGAGTTTCGATCTCAGTCTGCTCACTCATGATAATGCGTACCCAGTCATGTCAATAAGATCACCGCTTGGTTGGTGTCCGTCATGGTATGTATCAAGCCATCCATTTAGTAACCTCTTAAGAATCATGATCTCCCTAGATTTACTCTCAACACCTTTATCAAATGATCTGCACTCAGGACACTGAAGTTGTACGTCCTTTGTATACATGTCGCCGCACGTCAGGGTGTAGTTACCTTGATCCATGTTGCGCTTACCGCATGTTGTCATTTGCATTTACTTACCTCCTGTTTAATGTCCATTGGACATTAGCATTCGTAGAATTTGGTACTCTCGAACTTTTTGATTCACTCTCACATTTTGTAACTATCAAGTGTAGAGGTTCACTCATTGCATGTGTAACTATCGAACAGAGTGGTTAGTTTACCTTGATCTCTACAACCTTGCCCCACGGAGGTCGGTTGTTGTACTCAGGCCAGCCGGGGTAGGTGCCTGGGGTAAACACCGGCTCGCTTGACATCCAAAGAACGTCACACTTAGGGCGTGGCACGGACACCGCAGAGCCCAGGTCGGTGAACACGACCACACCGTCAGGAGTACCCGACTGTTGTTGAAGCCAGATGAATGGCGCATCAAATCGAGTGCCCCCGCCGACAGGAAAGCTAGACGGGATAGGGTCATTGGGTCTCAGATCAACGATATGACCATGAAGAACGCGCGTGTTAAACGGCACGATAGTCAGACGTTTAACGCTTACGGTCTGTCGGATGCGAGTGAACTGGGAAGACAGAGCCCTATGTGCAGGCCAGTCCATTGAAATAGACACATCCCAGAAAGCGACCATCCAGTCCACTGATTCCTTGATCTCGGCTGGCTCGTACCGCCCAAGCTGCAAGCCACGTCGATCAAGCCTGCTCCACGAGCGACCAGAAGGGTTGCCGTTCTTAGTGAAGAAAGATCTGAGTACGGTAGACCAATCAGTACTAGGCTTAACGAGATTATCTACAGTTCGCTTAGCGTAGACAGCACCGCTGTTACCGGCGGAAGAATGATGCATGTTCTTCGCCATCGAAAGATCTTCCTTGAGGTCATGCATTGCGTCACGCTTCTCAGATTCAGAGAGCGCACTGCCATCCTCGTTGGTCGCATCCCACACCTCACCCCAAGGCACATCCTCATAGGCATCAGAAAGTTTAGACTTAATAGAAGCCTCGCTTGAGTCAGCATCAGGCTCAGGTGGACGATCCTTGATGTCACCGACCTGCTTGCCTTGGCTTGGGTCATTTCCATCATCATCACCATCACCATCACCAGATACATCACCTCCATCACCATCATCACCAGCATCAGCGTCAGTATTCTCAGAGCGAGCATCCGAGTCAGAGTCAGGACCAGAAGGTCCATCGCCTTCCTCTTGCTGGATCACGGGATCACCAGTCCCGTCGCCGGGTTCATCATCAGAGCCAAGGTCATCATCAGCAGGCTCGTCACCCGGATCACCACCACCCTGCCCATCGCTACCGACAGGACCATCCTGCTGCTTAGGCTTCTTGGGTTGGGGCGGATTGATCTTGGCGTTGTCTACTAGGTAGTGATAGATGCGTTCCTCTGACCAGCCGGTGTACTTGGAATCACACAGCCCGCCCTTCGGGAGCGTGAAGCCAGATGCAATCATCATAAGGTTAATCAAATGATCGCAAGCAATATTCCAAAGCTTGGCATCCTTGTTACCTCGGCGAATGTCATGCCCTAGAGAGACGTGCCAGTACTCATGCATAAGCAGGCCGATCTGCTCAGCCGTCGTCAAGGGATTCCAAAAATCATGGTTGACATAGAGATACTTGCCGGAGACAGCAGCGGTCTTGACTTCCCATCCGTTGGGAGCGACAGCACCGACGATCACCGTCATGCCCATCGCTTTAGCTGCAATGAAAGGCTCAGACATCAAACCTTTGAGTCGGCACTTGGCAATCTTCGCCTTGATCTTGTCAACCTGAAGGCCACTGAGTGGTGTGTACTTGTTACCAGTACTCTTAACGATATCCATTTCATATCCTTTCTTAATACCCATTGGACATTAAGCTTCGTAAAAACTAAACATTCAGGTGCTTGAACTCTCGCTTGAAGTTAGTGAACTCTTCAGTCACAGCACAGAACTCAGGGTTGGCATCGGCCATCATCTTGAAAGCAAACACTGCCAAGCCCTCGTCCATGCGCTTGATGTACTTGATCGCAGCCTCTGCCATCTCGCGAGTGATGTGTTCGCCCGCATTCTTGATACGACCGAAGTCATAAGCAAGATTGCAAGCCATCGCATAGCAAGCCGATGCGTTGTGATTGGGAACCGGAGCATCATCAGGGTTGAGATAGATCGCCTCGACAGGACACAGTTCAGAGGCCATGCGAATGAAGCCGCCGAACTCAAGGCCAATCTCTTCGCCGCACTTGTGCTGGACGATCTGAGAAACCATCCGATCATTGTGCAGAGGCAAAGACTCGATCAGGTAGGACGACTTAGCCCACGAGCGAGGTGAAGCAAAGGCTCCAGACTTGTCAGGGTTGAAGTTATACAGATTCTCAGGCTTCCACTGAATGTAGGCACGAATCCGAGGGTCAATCCCTTCGGACGCAGCCCAGGTGAGCCAGACCTCAGCGTCAGGGTCAGGCATATTGAAGATGTACATACGATCTTCAAGCGACTTGATCAGCTCGTTGCCGCCACAGTTGTCTTCGGGTCGGTTAGCACCAGCCATGAAGAACAGATTCTTATCGACAGGAGAACCCTCAAGGCTCCAGTCTTCAAGCATCGACTGAATGCCACCCTGCTGGTCAGGCATACACTTGTCGATCTCGTCCAGCATCATAAGCACACCGTTGTACTTATCCTTATCGTAAGAAGCTTCGATAAACTTCTTGGTAGTCAGGAACTCAACGGTCATCGTCTTCATGTTGGGCACGAGAAAACCCTGAATGTCAGGGCTAGGTGTACGAGACAGAATCGACACCGCAAGCAAGAGCTGACGAGACTCAGCAAACTGTGCTGCTCGCTGCGTCTTACCAATGCCGGGTCCGCCAAGGAACGTAAAGATTGAACCACGACCAGGGATCTTGTCTACCTGAGTAGAGAGACAAGCGTTCATCATCATGAACATGTCATCCTCGATGGTCGGGTGCGAAGTTTCCATAAGAAGTTCGTTAAGTGGAGTGCGTGTCATTTGGTTATATCCTTTTCATATTCTTAATTGATAATGTCCGATGGACATTAAATTTGTGGGTTGTTTTTAGTAGTTGTCTGTTGCAGGCGGTGCCATCTGTCCGAAGTGTCCGATGCGATCAAGGATATCATCAGCCTTCTTCGATGCGTCTTTGCGGATCTTCTCGTCCACTCGCAGAGTCTCAGGGTTCATGTGCGCAAGGTCTTTCAAAATCTGCTGTCGCACTGACTCAACCAAGGGATCGTTGCCGATGTTAAGATCCTTCACCTTCTTCAGGAGGGCATCAACCTTGGTCACGGTCACGTCACGGAAAGAACCCTTCTTCTGTCCCGTGTACCCATCCATTGCTTCTTTGAATCCGCCGATCGTTTCGGTCATGATGCTGCCAAGGCTCTCTAAGGAATGAGCAAACTTTTCCTTCTCCTGTGTGGCGACAAGAGATCGGAACCGTTCACGCTGCGCAGCCGTGATGCCAGCTCGCGGGTCATGCTCAGGGTCAGGAACCAACTTGATGTCATACTCGACGTATACTTTCGAGCGGATCTCGTCCGCTGTCGGGTAGTCTTCCTCTCGGAAAGCAGAGCCAAGAGCAATGCGCTGCTCTTCGATCCAAGCAGGCAGCTTGTCGCAGACCTTCTCGACCTGCTGCTCGCAATCAATCTTGCAATCGCTTGCGATTTTTTCAAGCTCATCAGTCTTGAGGTTCTTCGCGATGCGATAAACATCCCAAGCCAGACTCAAATCATTGAACTCGTTTCTCGCACGGACCTGAATATTTTTCAGCTCCTTCACTTCTTCGCTGCCCATTGCGTCGATGGTTGTCTTGAACTTCTTCGGGTCAGCTTGATGCTGCTGTGCAGTACCATCGGAAAGATCCTTCCGAGTCTTTCGCTGTCCGAACATGCCCATAGAAAGCTTGACCAAAGAACACTCTTCTGAAAGCTTCATTCCACTATCTTTACCGTTACTCATTGGTATATCCCTTCACTCTCGGCACTTGATATCCGTTGTTAATGTCCATTGGATATTTAAGTGCATGTTTTAAGCAGGTCGTTAGACCGTACTATTGGATTGAGATAACAAGTATAGCACACTATAAACACTTGTCAACTCTTCTTGTTAATTAAAATAAAATAAAAACATACAATAAAACAAGTCGTCTATCATACAAGACTCACTACTCTGTGGGTTCACGAAAGGATTTCTTCCATGCCCCTCACAGGATTGGATGCACATAACAAAATGTCAGACAGCCCAAAGAAGAAGCGCAAGCTTGTTAAACACGGCCCTGAGCGTACAGAACTAACCGACATCGAACAGAAGTTTATCAGCGAGATACTTAGAGACGATGCCAACAGGCCCACCACTCTCAGCGCAGCGATGCGTAACGCTTGCCCTGAGAAAAGAAAGTGGACATCCAAGGCCCTCACTAATGACGCAAGCCGAGTCTACAATCGAGACATCGTAAAGGATGCCATCGAAAGAAAGCGTGCGGCCATAGAAAGAGAGCGAAGACGCTCAACCAGGGTGACTAAAGCGTTCATCGAGAATCGTCTAGTCGAGGAGGCAACCAACGCTGACAGGCCAGCGGACAGGATCGCCGCACTCAGGGCGCTCGCCTCCATGCAACCCGAAGAACTACCCGAAGATCCAACCAAAGATGCAGCCTCCAAGGAAGATCTTGTGAATAGGTTGGAAGATATTCTTCAAGAGAAATTAGGATCAGCGATCGACGTAACCCCAGAGCTTGACGTGTCTGCAATCGAGGCCACCTCCGCAACCAAGTCATCCACGAGCATGTCCACAGCAGACCTGACTGACCTGACTGACGACGATGAGGAGGACGACGATGACGATGGTGTGATTGACGTTGAGGTTGTGACTCCGGCGGAACCTGAGCCTGAGCCAGACCTTGACCCCGTAACCAAAGACTCAGAGCCTGCGTTCTGATTCTTAATGTCCATTGGACATTTTATCTAGGTAATCGTAGTCAATCACGATCTGTCCCTTGGACTGCTCAAACGCTCCATCCTTCTTGCCCATTCGATACGCACCGAACGGTATGACTGCGTAGACTACGCTTCGCACCATTAGATCTAATTCGTAAGACAATCCCATGCCTTGAATCATTGGCACAAAATTAAGAGTGAATACTGACGCAGCTAAAAGAATTCTATTCATTTGATTCACCATTCACCTTTCGTTCCACACTCTCAAGTCGGCTTGAGAATTCTTCAAGCATAGACTGAAGTGCTTCGGCTTGCGATCCATCCCATTCCTTAAGCCATGCATTTACTTTGTCCCAATTTCTAGGGGCAGGCTTTGAATCATACTCGATTCCAAGCCATGGATTAGGCGTTGAGACAACGTAGTCAGCAGCCATGGCCCAGGTAAGCAATTCAGAACGTGTAGATTTATAGTTTGCAAACTCTGAGTCATCACCGATGTGATTGGATGCGAAGTCTTCAAGCAAATCACACGCATAGATCTGATCCGTTCGGTCATTCATAGTTTCATTCTCGCAAGCATCCTTATAGCTAATGATATTTTCACGAGCCAATCCAAGCACCATCTCTACTGCATCACAAAGATTCATTTTGATTCCCTTCTTATTGTCCATTGGACATTATGTTTTGGCTACTTGTTCTCGTAGATTCTGAAACAAAACATGTCGCCAACTTCAATACCACATTCATTATGGATGAAGTCGTGCATGTTTCCATAGATAGTGAACTGAAGAAAGCAATGCTCTTGCGAGATCTTGCATCCAGCCATGATGGCTGAAAATCTGAGAAGCCAAGCATTTATAAACCCACTATGCTTAAGCGAAGGCTCATTGCCTCCGTTATTCGATGAGATTTCGACAGTAATCTTATTCCAAAGTGGAACTAGTCCATCTCTTGGAACGAATTCTTGTGCAATAAGCGGCTCAGAGCAGAGGTGAGGCCTATCTCTTTCTCCAGAGATTTCCATATAAGCATCACCACTTGGATCAAGTTCGAGATTGATTTTCTTTGTAAGCATTTGAATATCCTTTTCTTATTGTCCATTGGACATTTGTTCAAGCGTTAGGCGAATCATCTACCCCGTACCTATCCAAGCATACGGGGCTAGTGATTAGCCTAGCCTCTCTGCTCGTAGTCATTGAGTATCACTTCAGCACACCCATTCCAGAATGCAGAGCGACTCACTTTCTTAAGCCTCCTGCATCTTGAGTATTCTTCTCCGCAATAGGTGACAGCCTTAAGATGGTCACCATCATGCTCTTTCAAGATGCCCATAGCAAAGGCCTCTTGATCTTCAGGTGTCGAGTGTTCTAATCCCATATCTAACCCCTCAATTCCACACGTACTTGATGCGTCGATACTTGGAGCCATCATGCTCCCACACTGAGCCACGCCACAAGTTAATGCAGAGTGCATGGTTTCTGTTATGCGTGAAGATTCGGAAGCGCTTCCCGCTCACCTCCACACCTGTGATCTTGTACTTCGGCTCCGCACTGACAGGCCAGTAGTCAGAGCTAATGGCATCATGCATATCATCGAACCAATGAGTCATTCCCGATGGCAGTCGAACTCCAACCCCCTTACCGATAGGCCTGCCATCGAGCAAGCGAACGGTTCCTCCATGAGGCCCGTTGCCCTTGCACTCAGAGATTACATAGTTATTAACATTTTCCATTTGAATTCCCTTCGTCTACTCGCACTCTTGGATGCAATAGCATCCATCATTAGGTTCAGGCTTCACACTGACACAACCAAGCATCAGCACACACATTAGAGCGAGGATTAAATATCCATTGGACATTAAAACTCAGCTCCACAGTGATGGCAGTATCCGCCGCCGGGATAGGTGTGCGTCCATTGATGACCGTACACCTTGCAGTCACGTCCGGGCCTGAGTCCAGGCCACTTATCGAACGCCTCCTCTTGCTCACGGTCGAGTCCGCCGCGCACAAGATCCCATCCAACCATCACAGTTTCCACGTCGTCGATCTTCTTACCCATTCCACTCTTCTCCGATCTTCCATTGAAAGTATGCATGGAATTCATACCCCACGTCGATACCGCATACTTTACTAAGCCACTTAACAAGCGCTCCATAGCTCATAGAGTGAGTGTACGCTGATGAACCATCACACGATGGTAGAATCATGAACCCATCAGCAAGCACATAGCCTTCCAGCTCAGTTGGAAAGTCATTATCAAAGCAGCATTCATAGTTCCCAGTCACATGAAGCACGACGCCAGTTGCATCCTTAGGAACATTGATTCCATACTCTTGAAGGCCACCGAGGCAGATGAAATCATCCCATTCTTCCTCGTCGTCCATCTCGTTCTCGACGAACACAAGATCGTTCGTATCCTCACGCATATCGGCGTCGTCCAAAGGAAAACGAAAGTGCAATCTTATTTGATGTGCTGCTCTTCGCTTTGCCAGTTGCTGCTCTTTGGTATAGCTAGTCATTTCACTCCCCTCTCTACGTCGAATGCATTCTGCACTTCGGCTTCGGCTTCGGCCTTGAGTCGGTCGTCGAACTTGTAGGCTCGGCCATCAGGATGAAGAGAAAACTCAGACCCCTTGCGTACAAACCAAACGCCACCCATTTCAAACGGTTCCCATATCATTTGATCTACCTCATTTTTTAATATCCATTGGACATTTAAATTTGTATGGTTCCTACAAAACAGGGGGCCGCAGCTCAATGCCACGCCCCCCTAGTCTCACACTCACTCGATCAGCTCAGTCTACTGCTGCGCGTACTCCACAGAGAAGCCGTCGTATTCCATGCCCAGCTCGCTGCGCAGCACATGAAGCTGTTCGTTCAAGCGTTCCACGATACGAGCCTGGATCTCAGCCGATCCAATGTCGCCGCCGAAAACAACGCTCAGCGATTCGGAACCACTCACCTCCTCCAGCTTACGCATCGCCTTCTCGATTTTGAATTCGATTCGAGCCATCTCTCGGATGCCAGCCATTCGATTGTCTACAGTCATTACATATCCTTTCAGGCTTTACGCCTGCGCTTAATATCCAATGGAAATTATACTTTTGGCTTTTGTTTTGAATCACAGTGATTCTCATATCCCCCACCCGTCAAGGCATAGGGGATATCAGCATCGCTGATTTACTCGAAACGGGATCGGAGGAGCGAACTAAGCGGAGGCCTCTCGGCCTCCACTTGATCCAGACTACGCAGCCTTCGCTGCCTCAGCCTTCTCAGCCTTCGCTGCCTTCGCCTTCGCTGCCTTCTCAGCCTTCTCAGCCTTCGCTTTTACTGCCTTCTCTCGCTTCACAGCCTTCGCCTTCTCGGCGGCGGCCAGCTTCGAAAAAGCCTTCGCCATCTTGGGGTCCTTCAGAGTCTCAAGCGCTTCTTTTACATCCGTTCCCAGCTCAAGCCCGACGAAAGCCTCGGCCAGTTTGTAGAAAGCTGTCCGCGTATCGGGCGAGAGGAAAGCCTCAAGCTGTTTCTGATTCGAAACTTCCTTTGTCAAGAGCCATGCTTCGCACGCCTCAGGATTGCGAAGCAGAGGCTTCAGATCCGAGGAGCGCTTCAGCTCAGCTTCCTTCCGAAGCTGCTGACCGAGGAGCCATCCGCGCTCGGCCGTTCGACCGATCCCGAATTCCGCTTTGTACTCAGCGACAGCGTCCGCCACTTCCTTCGATGGCCGACCCTTACCTGCAAGCGGTACTCCAAGCGTCGCGTTGCGCGCAGCGACATGTAGCGCGACCCGCATTCCCGTGACGTTGAACCGCTGATCAAGTTTCGCTACCTCGGCTCGCTTCGCATCGGCTGACGTTTTGTCTGCATCGCCCGATTTGATCAGAGCCTTGAGGTTTGATACCAGCATGGACAGCTTCACGTTTTCAATTTTAATTTCACTCATTTTTATACTCTCACTATGGCCCACTAGGGGCGTTGGGTTGAATGTCATATTGACATTATACAATCGAGCAACACGCTCGTTTGTTCTTATCAGTAGGTCGCTAGACCGTACTGTCTAAAGCTTATCACAGAGTCTAGCTATTAGCAAGCACTCCAACCGATTCGAGATATCGCACTAGCTTGCGTCGGTTGATCCGGTTTGCATTGCTCCAGTCAGTAGCCGTCACTCGGAGCCGTTCCGCCCGCTTGGCATCGGTACACATTCGGATCGCTTTGAGCCACTTCGCTTCCATAGCCTCACTAGGGGACTCTCCTCCTACGTCGTACCGCACCGCGTGGTTGCCGCGTGCGTGGAATCTATTGCGCTCAATAACCGCGTGCGCTCGCTTCTCGGCAGCCTTACCCGGTAATTGCTGCGTTCGGCTATTCTTTCGGCCAACCTTAGGGCGCGCGTCAAAGCCCGCTGTCAAGCTTGCGTCGACCTCGCTTCGTCGCGTCTTTGCTACCCGATCCAGACCATCGCCGTTGATTAGAATACCCATCTCTCTCGCTCTCTCTGGTAGGCCGCTAGGCCGTACCGTTATTCGTTTTCGTCGAGCAAGGGAATCATGCCATAGGGAGTTTAGACTGTCAAGCATTATCGAATGGTTTTTAAACTCCAAAGGATAATAACACTCAGAAGTGTACTGTGACATAATGTCTCAGACTAGACTTTTTATACTTTCTATAGGGTAGGTAGGGTCTGGGCGAACGTCGCGCACAAGCGATCCTAGGGAGTCTGAGAGCGTGCCGTTTCTGGCACAGTTTAGGCTATTGGGGCGTGGGTTCAGAGCGGGTGTATTGGCATGGTAACTGCCAATTGTTGGGGGGTGGGGTGGCTTAATCAGAGTGGAAACAATGGGACCGCCCTGTGTTGCGTCTTAGCAGTCGTGAATGTGATATCGCGTCACAATTAGCGTGCTTTCGGTATCGTGAGACTCGATTCGTGAATTCGGAAACGCGACAGTAATGTCGTATGAAGGGGAACCCCCCTTTTGTGGCGTTCAGAATTTCCACAAACGAACATGATTGTAGAGAGGCAATCTGTATTCCTTAGAGGCAACCTGTATTTTTGTACGGATTGAAACAAAGTTTCTAGGCAATAAAATTTCCCAAAAAAATATTATAAATGATCCGCCGTAAGGACATGAGCTTGGCAAAGCAATAAGCGTGGCGTTTAGGGTTGAGACCTAAGATCACTAATCTCCATCAAATTGATCTGTGACAAAATGTCGCAATTAAATAAAAGTCTCTCCTAAAATACAACTATCCAAACGTCGCATTTGGTGAGAATGCAAGTTGTTGTCCGGCGGATAGAATTGGAAAGCTCATTTAGAAAGGTGAACGTCAGTCATGTAAAAGACTTGATTTCCATACTCAAAATATGATATTTAAGGCAAGCCTCAAGAGAACAAACGATCGGTTCCAATAGGTAATTAATCGAAACGTGATATTGATATTTTTTACTTGGAAAAAATGTCGATATATAGTGTAGATGTGGTATTTATAGGATGGTTGGATTTGGAGTTTGTTCGAAGATTTGTATGATTAGGAGGTGATCGTTTAGAAGAAGCAAAGCTTCGTATCGTTCACCCCTCTTATGACCCACACCTTGGGGGTGTGGAGCAAAATAATCCAGAGGGTTCTCTCCAAATGATTTATCCCTATCTATCCAATCTAAATGAGCGATGACGTACAAGATTCTTTGCGATCCTTCACGATCAACTTGGAGCAAACAGAGATCGCTCTATAGAGATAGGGTACAAGAGAAAGGAATTTATGATTCAGTCTGAAATGCTAGAAGCACACAACTGTGATTGCATCTGCTCTGAATGCAACCCAGAGATTGATTGCGAGAAGATCGCTCTCAGTTCAAAGGACTTCACTGAGTACAAAGAAAGGGTTCTTGAGAAGAAGAACAAGAAGAAGGCAAAGCCAACAGTCATCTTCAATGAATGGGAAGGTGTCGAAAGGGCTTTAAGGGAAGTCTTTCCTTCTGAGAGTAAAACTGGATTTAACATTGAAGTAAAAGATGTTGAAGACGTAATGGATGTACTCAACACCACTTCAGTGATCGCAATTGATATGATTTGCCAGGACGCAATCGATCTTCCTGCTATCCGCCAACAGGCATCTACAAAGAGGTTGTCCAGTGAAAAGCTTTCTGGTGGATTACGTCATGACGGAGCAGAGTAAGAAGGATGCAGAGACCCAAAACTTATTCATGTATTCAGCGGAGATTGAGGCCGAATCGTTTGAGAAAGCAGAACGGGTGCTTTCCGCAATCAAGTCCACTGGCATATTGGTTGGGGAAGTTGTTTCTTTAGACGAACCAAGTTAACCTGATGCTTCTCATTCTATTGAATAGGATGCACCAGATTGCCTAACTCCACGTCTTACACAAAAAGAGAGCCTGACCTTAGTCAGTACGCAGGCAAGCTAGGTCAATTAGATGACGAGTCTCTAAGTGAAGTCCAAAAGCTTCTAGACCGAATCAGGGCTCTCGACCTCAGGCAATCCGCCCAAGAAGATTTTCTCACATTTGCAAAGCGTGTCTGGCCTGAGTTCATAGAAGGCAACCACCATGCGATCATGGCTGACGCCTTCAATCGAATCAAAAGCGGTAAACTCAAAAGACTGATCGTGTGTATGCCTCCACGGCACACCAAGTCTGAGTTCGCTTCGTTTCTTCTTCCTGCTTGGTTCTTGGGAAACCAACCTAAAAAGAAGATCATCCAAGCCACCCATACGGCTGACCTCGCCAAATCATTTGGCTTGAAGGTCAAAGATCTCATCGACAACGACCCTATCTACGAAGAGATTTTCCCTGGCGTCAAACTCAAGAAGGACGAGAAGGCCAGTGGTAAGTGGAGAACCAACCAAAAAGGCGAGTACTTTGCTGTCGGCGTGAATGGTGCAATCGCAGGTCGTGGTGCTGACCTCTGTATCATCGATGATCCTCACGCAGAGAAGGATGTCCTGACATCCAACGACAAGGCTGCGTTCGACACAGCCTATGACTGGTATCTCACTGGTCCTCGTCAGCGCCTCCAGCCCAATGCGGCGATCGTGATCGTGATGACTCGCTGGTCCAAGATGGATCTGTGCGGGAAGATCCTGGCGAAAGCCAAAGCGGACGGTGAGCTAGAAGAATGGGAAGTGATCGAGTTCCCGGCGATCCTGAATGAGGACTCGGACACTCCGCTGCCTGTCTGGCCTGGGTTCTGGTCTCTCAAGGAGCTGACCAAGCTCAAGAAGGAACTTCCGATCCAGAGATGGTCTGCACAGTATCAACAGAACCCAACTGCCTCTACTTCGTCTGTGATCAAAAGAGAATGGTGGAAGCCCTGGAAAGAACCTCGGCCACCGCATTGCTCGATCGTGATCCAGTCTTGGGATACGTCCTTCTCTTCTAAGGACTCAGCCGACCCCTCCGCGTGCATCGAGCTGGGGGTGTTTGATATGGAAGGCCCTAATGGTCGTCCTCAGGCTAACGTGATCCTTCTCGATGGGTTCCAAAAGAGAATGGAGTTCCCTGAACTTAAAGCAGAGGCATACAGTCGTTACAAAAGAAAACAGCCTGACATAGTTTTAATTGAAACGAAGTCTACGGGTATGCCTCTTGTGCAAGAGCTTCGCATGAGAGGAGTTCCGATTCAGGAGTTCGGTGGATCAACGCGAGGCAACGATAAAGTTGTTCGCGTTAACTCGATCGCTGACTTATTTTCCAGCGGGGTGGTCTGGTATCCAGAAGGCAAGAAGTTTGCAGAAGAAGTGATTGAACAGTTTGCTGACTTTCCTGCCAACTCAAGCAATGACGACTATGTAGACGCCATGACACAAGCCCTCATTCGGTTCAGGCGTGGGGGTCTTATTCCTTTGGACACAGACTACGAAGAAGAAGATGACTTTGAGCCTGTGAACGCCGCTTACTATTAAGACAAGGATTCATAATAAATGAAAGTCTTTACATCAAAGAGACAAGAAGTGGAAGCAATTCAGTTCAACAGCATGGACGACGTGGACGAGCTGATGGACTTCGATCCTCGCATCCAGTGGCTGAACAGCAAACAGAACTGTATTGCCTTCAAGGAACATGCAAACACTTTTCCGCTTCGAGCGGGAAGCTGGTTCGTCAAATTCCCTTCCGGCCAAGCGCATGTGCTTTCCGACCAACAGATGGAAGATGGCTTCGAAATTATCACTGCTTCCAAGGGCGGAATGCGAAAGAAGAAGTCAGAACCCACAGTTGAAAAGCCTGATCTGTATATGCCCAAGGCGGTCAGAGACGCAGTCAACGTTCCCGGCATTCCCGAAGACATGCTGGGCGGTGAGGGAGACTGATCATGGCAGTCGACAAGTCTATCTCAGTACCTTTGCCTGGAGATCCACCCCTGCCGAACGGAGAGATGGACTCGTTCTTGATTCCGCCGGAACCAACGGATTCAATCGATCCTGACATCGTCATCGAAGACACGGACGATGGTGGGATCATGATCGACTTCGATCCTTCCGAGGAAAGACTTGCCGATGTAGATGAAAACTTTGCAGTTAATCTTGCTGAGTTTCTTGACGAATCCTACTTGAATGAACTCTCGTCAAACTTAAAAAGAAAGTTTGATTCTGATAAGTCTTCCCGTTCTGAGTGGGAAGAGATGTACGAAGAAGGCCTTGAGCTTTTGGGTCTCAAGATCGAGAAGCGCACTGAGCCTTGGGTGGGTGCATCAGGCGTAACGCATCCCATCTTGACCGAAGCAGTCGTTGACTTTCAGAGTCAAGCGATCGGAGAGATCTTTCCAGAGGGTGGTCCTGTCAGAACCAAGATGGTCGGAGAGGACAGCTCCAAGAAAACAAGGCAGGGGCTTCGCGTAGAGCATCACATGAACTGGATGGTCACCGAAGAGATGGTCGAATACCAAGAAGAGATGGATCGACTCCTCTTTGCACTGCCCTGTGCAGGCTCTGCGTTCAAGAAAAGCTACTGGGACACGGATCAAAACCGCATTGTCTCTGTCTTTGTTCCGGCGGAAGATCTGGTAGTCAATTTTGGTGCGACTTCTCTTAAGACATCGACTCGATGTTCAGAGATTATGCGCAAAGATGGCAACTGGATACGTCGAAGGCAGGTCTCTGGGTTCTATCGTGACGTAGATCTTCAAGCAGTTGACTCTGAAAGGACTTCACTTAAGGAAAAGCAGTCCGAAACCAGTGGTGAACGAGCCCAGACAGACGATGACGACACCTACACCTTGGTTGAAATGCATGTAAACCTCGACATTGAAGGGTACGAAGACCAAATTGAAGGTCAAGACACAGGAATTGCCCTTCCCTATGTCGTCACTTTCGATACAGGCTCCAACGAAGTGCTTTCAATCTACCGAAACTGGATGCCAGACGACACTTCCAAGCAAAAACGAGACCACTACACCCACTACCAATACATTCCGGGCTTTGGTTTCTACGGATTGGGCCTGATTCACCTTATGGGTGGCCTAGCAAAGGGTGCAACGTCCATGTTGCGCCAGTTGATCGACGCTGGAACGATTTCCAACCTTCCTTCGGGCTTCAAATCGCGTGGATTGCGCGTAACAGGCGGCTCAACACCGCTTGCGCCCGGTGAATTCCGAGATGTGGACGTTCCTGCCGGGAAAATCAGCGATAACCTGATGGCTTTGCCGTACAAAGAGCCCTCGAACGTACTTTTGCAGCTACTGGGCATGATTACCGAGGAAGGAAGACGTTTTTCCAGCTCGATGGACATC
>Ga0136555_1000336_pt1 | contig 19220 bp, 15 predicted proteins | sample AntRauTorckE5432_FD_104927 | JGI IMG/M metagenome (GOLD analysis project Ga0136555, IMG submission 104927) | Saline lake microbial communities from Rauer Islands, Antarctica - Metagenome Torckler E5 #432 | ecosystem: Environmental > Aquatic > Non-marine Saline and Alkaline > Saline | place...
AAGTGGGAATGGTCGATTTTTACTATATGATTGTACAGTAACACATAATACAACGATTGCACGGATTATTGGTGAAATGTATAAAAATATGGGAATCTTATCACCTGATGGGATTTTCAAAATCGCTAAACGTGAAGATTTTGTTGCAGAATATCTTGGACAAACAGCAGTGAAAACACGTAAATTGTTAGAGAGTTGTATTGGAGGTGTCTTATTTATTGATGAAGTATATGCGCTTGGACCAGGTAGATCTGATAAAGATTCATTTTCTAAGGAAGCAATTGATACACTTAATGTATTCTTATCTGAAAATGTCAATAATTTCTGTTGTATTATTACAGGATATGAAGATGCAATCAAAAAGTGTTTTTTCAGTGTCAATGAAGGATTAGCACGACGATTTCAATGGGTACATCGAATTTCAAATTATAGTGTAGATGAACTCGTCGAAATCTTTGCACGTCTTACTGAACGTACAGATTGGATATCTCGTATATCTCATACAGCAATTACAAAAGTTATCAATGATCATACACAACTCTTTGAAGCTGCTGGTGGAGATATGGAGAACTTACTGACGAAATGTAAAATAGCACATGCAATGCGAATCTTTAGTGAAGCTGAACCGGAACGTAAAATTCTAACAGATGATGATTTGCATGCTGGTATTATTCTCATGCAAGGAAATCATATCAAATCATTTGAAGAACCTGATGAGGATGAAAATGCACAATGGAAAAATCTCTACATCTAAAATGAAATAGATTAAATGGATCATACACAACTCATTATATGAAGAAAGTTGTGTATCATACGAATAAGAGAAATTGTAATAAGGAAAAAAAATAGGTATTTTTATTGAACTAGATTTGATATGATAGTAATAGAATGAATTAATTATTATGGCGCCATCGATGACCACATCCAACACATTGTGCAAATGTAGTCGCACCTTCATCTGCACTACGAATTTGACGTTGGTATGAAATAGTTCGCTTGGAATGACATCGGAAACATTCAAGAACACCCTCATCAACATTGAAAGGATGTAATAAGAAATGATCACTTTCTTCACGTTGACGTTTGAATTTATCAAATAATACTGCAGACCATGTTATAGAATCATTAGTGTGTAATCTCTCAATATAACGTGATAAATCTTGACGTGTAATTCGTTGATGATCTGCTTTATCTACAAGAATCCATCCTATCACTTCATAAACGACATATTCTTCAGGAACACGATGTTTCGTACTATGACGTATAATATAAGATTGAAGTGTTGCACAATTTGTTGGATTATGAATATACATCTGTAATGGGTGAGAGGATGATGAGGATGATGAGGATGATGAGGATACAGATAACATTGTATTCGATTGGATGTTAGATTAGTTAGATACAATTCTCAGATTCACTGTTGAATTTGTTTCAATTTCAAATCCGAAATGAATCGATCTACACTACGTATTGTACGAATAGTTCCACCTGCATCTGTATAGACTTTTTTCCTAGTTCTGAAATGTTTCTTCAAAACACTATGATTATCAATTAAATCAATTACAATGGGTTCTACATCTGGTGTTCTGAAAACACGTCCTAAATATTGGATAAAATAACTTTCAGCATCAGATGCTAATAAAAGTGCATCAAGTCGATTATGAGAAAATCCAACACCACACTTTTGATTCGTTGCAATGACAATACGTGCTTCAGTATCAAATTCACGTTTCGATCCTAGAAGATCTGTAACACTTTCACCAAGTGCTTCAAGACGTGATACAAGTGTACGACCCTGTTCAATTCGTTTACAAAGTACAAGTACAGATCGATTCTCAAGTGCTACAATGATATTAACAATTGTATTATTTCGATCATTATCTTGACTTTGTGATGTTAAGACTGAATTCCAATCTAATCGTCCATCTTCTGTATATATGACATCTGGTTTGAATCCTGTATGAATAGCATATACTGTATGATTTCGAAAGAGTGGTTTAATGATTTTACGTTCTCCGAAATATAAATCAAGTAATTGATCAAGTCCATCTGGACGATGTGGTGTAGCACTTAATCCAATCAAATAAAATGGTGTTACATAGAAGAATAATTGTGCAAGTGATTTTGCACATAATAAATGGATTTCATCACATATCATTGTACCTATCGTCTTGAATGATCCTGGTGGAAATTTAGGAACATTCATAGCATTTATAATATAGATATCCATTTCAGGATCTAGTGTTTGTTTGGTTTTGACAAATTGAACACTTGCTGGATTAACCATACTTTCAATTAATGACATCCATTGATTTGCTAAAACAATTCGATTGACTACAATCAATGTTTTCAACTTGAGTTTACATGCCAAATAAACAGCTAAGACACTTTTACCCCATCCTACATGAAGTGAAAGTAAAGCACATCCACGTTCAGAGAGTTGCCCAACTGCTTCACGTTTAACGACTCGTTGGTTTTCACGAAGTGATCCCGAAAATATTCCTGATAATATAGGATATTCGATTTTATCACGAGGTGTAAATCCATTCATAACAGCCCAATGAAATGGTAAATGAATTATATCATAATCATCAATCCAATATGCAGATGTCATACGAGATCGTTTATTCACTATATACTCAATATGTAATTCATGTAAAATACGTTGACGATTTTCAGTCGATAATGAGGATATAGGAATTGCAATAGACATTTCAATAATAAGATAATACTCTCTTAGAATAAGATTCATTTGAAAGCATCATTTTTTATTGTTCAACTCCATTTACCCAGAATTGATCACCAGTCTTAGAATCGACTACAGCAGGTTTACCATCATCTCGATGATAGACACCATTACTATACCATTCTTGTCGTCCATTTGGATATACAATTGCAGGTTTATCACCATCACGATGATATTTACCATATTGAAACCAAAACTGTGTACCATCTACTTGTGTTACTGCAGGTTGATCATTATCACGATGGATTTCCCCTAGAAAATACCAAAATTCAGTTTTATTCTGTTGAATAGCAGGTGCAGATGTACTATGTAATACTCCAATATATCTACGAGATCCTGATATGTCTTTCTGTTCAATATGAACGCCGTATGTAGAGACAAAATCTTGTACAACTTGATCCTGAGTCATTTTGACATACATCATACAAAAGATATTTCACAAAATATGTGTAATGTATGTCAAAATGAATATTCTTATAAAATGAAGATATTTAGACAATAATGAGAACAGCCTGAAGTACTCCAGTAGTGACAGCAGCGACATTGACATCGAGCGCAACCCAGACATCGGAAGCACCAACAAGAGTGACAGCTGCAGCATCGGGAATGGGGTTAAGACCAGCATTAACTCCTGCGACACTTCCTGTAGCAATCACGGCAGTTGCGACAGCGGGAGTAGTACCATCAGCAGCAGCAGCCGAGAGTCCGAAATCGAACGTGGGTGTACCTCCAGAAACGACGGTAGTAGTAGCCATCAAAGAAGCGAATAGAATCTGTTCACCGGGGTTAAGATGGACCTGGGCTCCAGATTCGGAGTCGATGACAGCAAGACCTTTAGCAACGGCCTGTCCAGTCAAATCGATGGATGCTTTGATAATACGTGCTGAGCGGGGGAGGACACCGTTGGAGACGAGTCCTTCTAATACCTTACTATCACGAATAGTGTCATAGACTTTTGTAAATCCAGTGTTTGCAGATGAAGACATTTTCTGTATACACTAGAAAGTTTTTTTTTAACTTGTTTCCATGATTATGGTTGAGATGGAAAATGATTACATGCTGGTTTGCCACAATTTTGAGCTTTATTTTGTGATTTAATATTAGCATCTTGACCAGCACATGGAAAAACCGTTGAACATGCATATTCCCAGCAATAATTAGGTTTACAAATTCGTGGGGTATTGATTTGTTTATAGCATTGTGATTGAATAGGTCTCCATCCAGCCTCGCGATCTATCACAATAGGTTGTGAATCATGATATACACCTCGAAAGAATCGATGATATGGAAATTGATCCATATCTGTTAAAACGGATCCAGTAACAATATTAGTTGCATAATATGGAACATTATAATTGAGTTTTTGTGCAATTTGAGCACGAACTGCATCAACATTCAAATCAGTTGTATCATGTTGTTGTACTGAATTAGATTGAATCATTTTATAGTAAGTAATGCGAAAAAAAATTGATATTGTAGTAATAATCTTATAAAAACAATCATTTACAATCATTAACAAAATTAGACTATAATGGAACAAACAACAACAACTGCTACACAACAGATCACTGCAATTGTAGATCGAGCACATCGAACTGTAACAAAACAATTTGCAACCTATTTAACACGTCATTTGAAACTCAATGCATCTGATGTTAGTCGTGCACTTGATCAGTTTTGGGGTGGAAATAATCTCTCAGGTGTATCTCATACATGTTCATATGTTTATAAACGTGGTGTTAAGAATGGACAAATTTGTGGTGTCCGAATCCAAGATTCAAATGCCCTATGTTCCAAACATAGATCTACACGTACAGCTGGAAATACAACGAAACATGAATTAGATGAAGTCATTTTAGAAGCAGATCTTCTGAATCTACAAGATGAACCAGATGAATTCTGGGAAGATGATGAGGATGATGAAGAAGACGATGATGATGATGACATTGAAGAATTAACTTAAGAATGGAATAACACTGAAGCAACAGATAGTACCATGGATGAACATCAATATACGTTACGTAAACTACGACAGGATGTTGCACAATTCAGTCCATCTGCAAGTATACCTACTATTACCAAAATAAAGACTTATGATTCAAAACATAGTTGGATTCCTATTACATGTATTCTATTACTCTTCATACTCTTATTCTATCTATCATAACAAAATTGAATCTAGGAAACATATGGTAGCAGTAGATGAAGTATTACTCCTACTACCATATATATCATTTCTGTACCCAAAATACTCTAAAGAAAATACACTTAAAGAAATTTAACTCTTTAACTATAATCATTAACATCATTTCGACATTTCTCAAAATGACAACTACCGTGAAAACTACAGAGCAATCTGCTCCTAATCCAATCAAACCATTTGAGGATATCAATGTATCTACTACAACTATTGTTGCTAAAACAAATGTAGTAATTGATATGGATGAGTTATTTGAGATTTTACCATTATTTACAATTACACTTCCTAAAGAAATTCGTGGTAAACAGGATCGTAAACGATATGTAATGTGCAAAAATCCACCTAATGGATCGATTATTTCATTAGAACATTTAGATCGACTTCGTGGTGTTCAAATCATTCAACCTCGTAAATCTAAATGTACATCTGATGCAAATGTCAAACAATTTATTCAAAAGACATGGAAATCACAATGTCCATTTGTGAATGTAAATGATGATGAAAAGGATGATGAAAAGGATACTCAATGTGATACTGAAATCCAGTTATTCAAACCAGATTTGACATGGCATTGTAAACATGATATGGTTGCATATGCGGAATTAATGGAACGTGCTCAATCAATGGCAATTTCAACGAAACGTCGAAAATACTTTCGAAATGCTATAACAACTGTTATGGCTGTTGATGGTAAACTCATCAACTTCAAAGTACCAAAACAAGGTAAAATCCAATTAACAGGATGTCAACGTGAAGAACAAGCTATTCAATGTGTTCAGTACTTTTGGAATCATGTTGAAAAGCTTATACCTAAGTATCCTCAAATAGTCTCAATTCCTGGACCACGAATTGATGTTATTTTCCGAACTGTTATGACAGATATTGTATTCAAATTAGGATTTCAAATCAATCGTGAAAATCTCGATATTTTCATTAATCGTAAAACATCATTCAATTCATTATTAGAAACATCATTTGGGTATACAGGTGTGAACATTAAGATTCCATATCATCATCCAAATATAACTTTGAGACGTATGATTACAATGACTTCTCATCCTCAGTCTGATGATCAAGATATAACTAATCGATGGAAACATAGTGAAATCAACTATAATCAGTATCTTGAACTATTAGACCATAAAGAACGTCAAAAAGAAATTCGTAAACGACGTAATAATACATTCCTTGTATTTTATAGTGGTACAGCAATTATGTCTGGATTAACATCTGAATATATGCGTGATGTCTATTATTCCTTTGTAGGATTAATTCATAAAGCTAGAGCTGAAATTGAAGAAATTGTATTACCAAGTAATTCATCATTAACCTCGAAAAAGTCATCTTTATTATCATCTACCTCATCAAAATCTCGGAAAGTTATTTTGAACCATTAATTACTATTCTGTTTTCTAGACAATAAATAAACCCATTTTACTCATTATGTTCCTAGATTGTTCTTCAAATGTTCTTCAATTTGTTCTTCAATTTGTTCTTCAAATGTTCTTCAATTTGTTCTTCAAATGTTCTTCAATTTGTTCTTCAAATGTTCTTCAAATGTTCTTCAATTTTTTATTCGTATTCATTACCAATAACAAATTTTATCCAATCACATCCAATCACATCCAATCACATCCAATCACACATTCTACTTTTTCTTACATATATTGTATTAATCCTAATGATTCAAATCCTTGACGTAATATTTGACATAATTGTGCTTTGGCTAATACTTTTGATTCTTCATTATCACTTATTATACCAAGTGTGATTCCAATTTCAAGGAGTGCACCTTTACTATATGTATTACATACTTTACCACGTTTGATGATTTGTTGGATTGTTGGATTCTGTATAGGTCTGATATCGACAATACTGAATATACCTTGAATATCACGTCCAAAAATGTTTTCTGTTGCATTATCAAGAAATATACGTGTCCATGCTTCTAAAACATCATCATCTGCATCTTCTACATTTTGATCTTGATTTACCTTATTTTCTGTGATATGATTAATTACACGGATTGGTAGACCAACAGTCATTAGTGTTTGTGGATATGATATAGATGATATACTTCCTAATGGTAGAGATACTACATATTGATTCATATGATTCACTAAACGTGATACAAATGTATTCTGAATCTCTTGTTCATCTAAATCTGATTGAGATTGATATTTAGCTAATCCTATAATAGCTGTTTCTAACATATGACGTTTGATTGAGATAGGGAGTGTATTATACATTGCAAGCTTTTCATCATCTTGAAGACCTTGGAAATATTCCAAATCACGTTCAATAGAGGATGCTTGAACACTTTGGATAATTGATTTGAATGATTCAGATGGTTTGACCGCTGGGAATTCAGCGTATATTGCATCTGTACTATATACACTGAATGGATCTCTTGCTAAATAAAATACATTACGATCTTCATGAAGTGTATTTGGAAATCCATACCGATCAATAAATTGGACATGACGTATCAATATTAAATGAAGTGCACGCATAAGTTGCATTGCTGTACATCGTAATTCAGATGAACTTTCTAGATATTCAATGATTTCATTGAGTGTAATTGAATAATGAAGTCTGAATACTGCTTGTAAAAATGGAATGATTTTATCAAGGATTGTATCTGATACATAGAATAAATCGTGTGTATCTGTTAAGAGTTGAGATGATTCTAATGTATAAGGTGGTACAATTGTATTAGGAAGATTTGCACATATATATTGTTCAGTTGTAATCAAATCATCACGAACACCACGTGCAGATGCATTTCTAGTCCATTGTAGTGTACAATCTACAGCAATTGTTTTTATCCATTGTTCGACTGTTTTGAGTAAAAAGTCTTTTTGATATGCTACTGTATAAATACGTGTATCTGTCATTTCTGTAGAACGTAATGGTATTCCAGTATTCATATCAGGTTGTGTTGAAACATGTAGAAATACACGGACAGGTGTATTTGGAGGTAAATTACGATGAGATCGAAAACGAACACCACGAGCAATTGCTTGATCAATTACTGCCATATTCCAATGTGGTTGTGTAACATGGATTTGTTGGATATTCCGAAATGTAAATCCTTCACCTACTTTACGACCACCAATTAAAATCCGGATGAATTTCCCATTTGCATTACTTTTACGATTAAATGCTTGAACAATACTTTCAACATCAACGACTCCAGCTCGTTCAGATAAAATCGCATATCTTGGACGTGGACTTAGATTTCCATTAACACGATTAATTCTTTGGAATCCAAATTGTTCAAGACATAATCCAAGTATTATAGCACCACTACCACGAATCGATTCACTAAATATGAAGACATTTTGAGTAGGTGATTCTATAATAGATTCAATAATCGATTTATATTTTGCAGACCATATTGCAATTTGATTTAATTTGAAACGATTTGTTTCACGTGAGAATCCTGAGAATGATTCTTTCAATGAATTAGATGGTTTCATTCCACCTGTTTTCGATTCGGAAACATTGGTCAAAAATCCATTTGGTCCATATGTACTATCAGGATAAACAAATAATGATGCTGATTGTGATACATTTAATAACTCATTATCATTTTGAACAGCTTCAAGATATCCATGATACTGAAATGCAGACATTGGACTTTTAACAACAATTGGTCCTATACCAATTACATTGGAATACAAAGGTACCCCTTGAAATATAGTACGTATCCCTGTATCTGCTCGGAGATAAGATACACGACCTGTAAGTGCACGTGTAATTTTTTGTTTGGCATCTGACTTGAATTGTTGTATTTCAAATGAACTCCCATCATTCATAATGGTTGTAGTTGTAGTTAAAAATTCAGATGTGAATTCATGACGTCTTGCAGGGATTTGTTCTGTTTTAGGTAAAATCAAATTCATGACACGTGCTATTTCAGATGGATCATCACGTGCAGGTGTTCCACTCATCAATAGGATTTTACGATTTTCCAATTCATGGAGAAATTGCCAATATGCATCATACATTCTTGATTGTGATAATTGGTGGATTTCATCAATTACAATGATATGATTTGAAAATTGTTTACGCCAATACGATGGATGCATCTTCTCAAGAATACGATTATAAAATGTTTCATATGTTGTAATTTGATAAAATGGAGCAATATTAGCTCGAATTTTACGACGAATTCTAGCTTCATGTTTACTATCTGAATCTTCAGGACGTCGGTCAATATCAGGTTCATATTGACCTTCAGTACATACATATACCAATTCACGCATAAATTTCTGAGCTAATTCTACAGATTTGACAAGGACAAGTGCACGTTTAATAGGGCGTATACCACCTATACCCTGAGAAAGGATTCGTTCAATAGATCCAATCGCTGTACATGTTTTACCGGTACCAGCTGCATGAAATACAAGACATTCATCATATAATGTATAACTTGATAGAAATCGTGCCATAAATTCTTGATGATTTAGTAAATCACCACGTGTTAATTCATTTGGATCAATTGCATCACGTGTATCATAAAATTCCTTCTTTTCTAACATTGTCTGAGTGAATGAACTTTGTTGTTCGAGTAGTGGACGAACAACAGTTGTGTTATGTATAGACGGATAATACGGTAGAAAATCGTCGACGTCCATGTTGAAACCTTTACATACAGATAGTTAAATTAAAAAAATTATACAATATGATATGATCATCAATATAGTATAATTTGGATTTGGATTTAATTCTGATTAGTATAAAGTTTGACAAAAGTATATAGAATACGTATTAATGGTATAGGTAAATATGTACTATCTAATTTAATGCCTCGTTTTAATTTCCGAGCTTTATAGGGTAATGATGTCATAATTGTATTTGATTCAGGATATGTTAAATGATGTGTTCGGATTAATACGTAAATAAGTTCATGTTCATCATCAGATAATGTTGGAATCATTGTATGAAGATAATATCGCATTGTATCTGTATCAGGAAGTGGTTCTTTAATCATAGCATTTGAAACCACTTGAGATTGGATTTGATCATATAATTCAAATCGTAACGGTGATAGTGAGGATGTAGGTGAGGATGTAGGATGACTTAAACTCATCAATGGAGTAGTAGGTGTGGAATTGGGAATAGTAGTATGTGATGAGTTTAATGATGGAATTGAGAATTGGTTATGAATACTATTATCTTGAAATGACATGATTGATTTGTATGTAACGTACCTATTATATTAACAGTATAAGTATTGTAATCTTAAATGATTTTGTTAGCGATGACCTTGGACTCGACTATCTGTTGAAACATATGCTTCATCAAATTCAAGATAACATACACCATCTTCACATTTAGGGACTCCCATAGTCATATCATCTGTACGTTTTTTTGTCTTCTTCGATAACGGTTGTTGGGTATCGGTATGTTGTGCCTGTTCTGCTGCTTGAACGATGAAACGGCGAATACTTTCTTCATCACGTGGTCCATCATATCGAGCATATGGTTTACCATTATAGTAGAATAACATGAGTGGGACATATGTGATAGGTGCAATTGTATTACGAGATGCTTGAACAACATCTTTACATAATGATACATTACACATTGCAAATTGACATCCTGTAAGTCTTTCAGGAAATCGTTTGAACATTGTAATAAGTGATTGGCAATATGAACATTGTGTTGAATAGAATAAAATGAATGAGAATCCTGGTATATCAAGTGTTAACATTTGTGAACCATTATTATCTTGGACGAGTCGGAAGTCCTCACTAGAAGGATAGAAAACGCTCATTTTATCTAAAATCAAATGTGTCTTTAAAGTTTTATTCAGGTATACAAAAATAACATTATGGTTCGTCGTACAAGAACCGCATTATCATCTTCTCGGAATCGCTCATCGACGACGACTACTCCTACTCCTCCTCCTACTCTTCCTACGACTGCTTCAATGTATAATGATGAATATTTGTTAGATCTTGAAGATCGTGGAGTTCAAGTAATCCGATCACCTAATATATTTCCATGGGGAGATTTATCATGTGATTCATTATTACAACCGATTCGGATTCAACCACCATATCTATATCCATCAGTATCACATTTTATTTACAGTGAAATTGCAGCACATGATAATCTTGCACGACAATCATTAGTGAATCTCCGATCATTAACTCCTATGAAACGTGAAGCATTATCATTGTATGATCGAAAATTGTTCAATATCATTCAAGATGCACTTTATATTGCATATCAAGCACTTCTTAATTCTCAACAAAATCTACCTATAGATATCTTAATTGATATTTCTGAAAAGATCGATTTACGATTTCAAGATCAATTTATCCCTGAGTTAGATCGTATGTATCCATTACATTCTAGAGCGAAGAGTGTACATGTGAATGCATGGGCTCGTTTCGATATATTGAATCCAGTGATTGCAACTATACGTGAACTTGCACGTCAATATTCCAATGAGTTATTATTACAAGGATATAATTTTGATGATGCATATACATTTGATAATCCAGTAGTGATTACATCTTCAATAAATGATCCACGTCGATTATGGCATCCATATACTCAATTAGATACACCACTTATCCTTACAAATGGATTAGAATTTCCTAGTATTATATCATTTATACATTTCTCAATCATCCAGTATATTTCAGAAGATTCCAATACAAATCGTGTTTATACACTAACACAAAAAGTCGATATAGGTGAAATCAATATTATTCAACTTGAACATGAATTATGGGTTGAAAGGATCCGAACGATTTTACCGGAAGCACTTCAGATAAAGTTTCGTAATACATATTTACGACGACTTCTTATTAGTACATCCTCTGAAGTATTAGTCATTGAACATGATTGGTTAGGCGCTGCAATCACTGAAGCACAAAGTACTGTCTTAGTCAATATACGGAATAAAATTCTATCATCTGATAATATAGAACCTTTCCAAATTTATCGTACAGTTGCATTATATAATATTCCTCGTGTTGAAGAATGGATTCGTACTATTCGATTACCAAATCTCATCAATACATTTGTCATTATACAGAATTATTTGAATGTACCATTTCATACATCTGTCATTGAAGATACATTAGATTGGTTATATTTTGTATGTCCTGATAATTCAGATACACCTGTTGAAACATATCCATTACGTTTCTTCGAAACACTTCAACAAATCGTTCCTAAAGAAATGTTTCAATTATGGACATCTAGTGATCAGAATCGATCGATTTATTTGATATGGCAAATGATATCTCATATTATGAAATTAGCACATTATCATGCAAGACGTCATTTTAATGGTAATTATACAGAAATGTTTGAAACATTACAAAATCAAATTCCTCAAACATTATCATGGATTGATACATATATAGCATTACGTACTTGTTTGTATAGTATTATACGATTACATCGATCTGTATATGCACGTATTGAATTCAAAGAAGCAACATGGAATTGTGTACTGGATATTTTACAACTTGAACATAAAACACTCCAACAAATACGAAACTCATTAGAATTAGAATTAGAATTAGATGATACAACGATACTTTTACGTCAAAGGATTTTCAATGATGTAGAACGTATGTATCCGAATTTCAAAAGCGTTCAAACTGAACGTGTTACTGAAACACTTTTCATATGGAGTTTATATCTAACCGATCTATATCCGACATTATCTGATAAAACACGTTCGACTATATTCCTCTTTACAGAACCATCTAGACATCCAAAGTAATATACCACTTTTTCGAGATACAAAAAAAAATAAATCAAGGTAATTCATTGTTTTATTTTTTATTATGACAAATTCTATCTAATTCTAAAAACAAATACCATCTGATTCTACATTATCAGATCTTGTTCGTACTGCTACTACTACCGGTAATGATGGTGCTGATGTTGGTGGAGAGGATGGTGGGAAATCATCCTTGAAATCATCCTTGACATCATCCTTGAAATCATCCTTGAAATCATCCTTGAAATAATCCTTGAAATCATCCTCCGAATTCTCGTCTAAAATATCTTCAACAGTATCCCAGGAATCACCCTCCGAATTCTGTTTTTTCTGACTCGTTTCTAATGCTTGTTTTCGGATAGCCTCAGTAGTTGCAGCAATATCTCGGAATTTATAGTGTAACCATGAGAGTCCATCGAGAGGAGTTCCCCACATACGGATTAGTCTTTCCATAAGTTCCAATTTAGTTGGTAAACTATTCGGTGGAAGTCCAGAACCATCACGATACCATATTTTGAATGACGTATAAATCTCAGCAATTGACAGACATGAATCTTCACCAGATTCGATATGTTCATTAATGAAATGTTGTACAACATCATTACGTGCACGATACGAATCAGTTGCCATTCGTACTTTAGCCGGTTCTGTAGTGTATCTACCATCACATTTCTCATACTCATATAATAAAACCCATGCAAATGCTTCAAGCAAATCTGGAATTTTATCGTAGAAATGAGGATCTTTCGCGAATTTCTTTTCACGTAATTGTTCCTCATATGTTTCAGGTAATTCATCTGGATCGACAAATGTCGCTTCAAAGGGTATTACACGAATACGATTCCATGTCGCTTTATCTCCATTATTAATTGTAGGTGGATCATTACAAATAATTGCTAATTTGAACATAGGTGTGATTTCACGGAGATCTGTACCTTTCTGATACAAATCACGTGCAAAGTAAGTATCATTTCCAGACAATTCTTTCATAATTCCAACATTGATTTCATCACGACGCTCAGGTTCTTGTACAACTGCCCATCGAACACCATTCCCTGTACGTGCAAGTTCTGGGCATGCTGATCCTGCTTGTGTACGTTTTCCAGTTAAGACTTGAGGTGTCAATTTAATTGCATAAGGTCCTAAGATTTTCTCAAAGATAGATTCTGTGACAGATTTTCCGTTATCACCCTCACCAGACCAAATGTATACTTTTTTCTCAGTATTACCACCATGAAAGATTTGACATATACGATTAATGAAATAATCACGTATTGAGATATCTGGGAAGATTTTATCTAGAAATTCATATACAGCTCGAACTTTTGGATGATACTGGTCAAATGTTGAGATATAATTAATACTCATTTTCTTCGACATATAATCATTAGGTTCGCCAGGACGAAATGCTTTTTTATCCAAGTCAAAGACACCGTTATTGAATGCAACCATATTCGTATTATTATCCAAAAGTCCTTGGAAATCTTTATCATAAAAGACTTCTGCACATTCTTTCATAACACATTCTTTGAATGATGTATTCTTCAACTTTCCAATGATAGCTTTGATTTGTTTGAGTGCAGTATCACGCATCTGTTCATTATCACGGTGTTCATCTACTGCTTTAATTTGAGCTTCATGAAATCGTGCGACTAATTCAACCGAAATCTTCTTTCGAAGTTCAATTCCGTCCTCAGTTAAATACCAAATATGATCATAAAATACATACCATCGTTTTGATGCATATCCAGCACATTTGAACATTTCACCATAATCACGATATAATAGAATTGCCATATCATAATGAGATCCATTGAGTGCAAGATTGATTTCACGGCGTGTTTGTTCATATCGAAATCGACTATATTTTTCAGGATTATCAACACTAGCATAATAATGTAATGTCCCAATAGTCATACGACTATTACGCATTGCACTCCATTTCTGAATACATGCCTCAAGACTAAACTTATCAGATGCACGTCTCGAGAAATCCAACCATAAATCTAAGGATGTACGAGATGGTCCACATGCATTATAAAGAGCCCATCCAACTGTCATCCATTCATTATGATTTTCAGCACGTGAATCCGATATCATATCTAATAATTGTTCACATATAGCAATATTCGTTGTATAAACAGATTCATCTTGAAAGTCATCCTGTTGAGTATCAGTAACTTTGCGATAATTCCGATCTGTAATAATAGATACGTTGTATGAATCTAGAATACGGACGGGAACTTGACGGACAGGACGATGATATGGTATAATACTCAAAATACGTGGTAAGTAATATTCAATCGGTTTCGTTTTCGAAATCAGACAACCATCTTCATCATATAATGCATAATTCCCGAAAGCATCATTAAATGAGATCGTTTCCATCGTCCGCGTATAAACCTTGGTAGCAAGATATGGATCCATATGTGCTTTCTTCGATGATCCATACATTAACCATGGAGAATTCACAATACCATCATCAAATGCATTACCTTGTCCTTTCTTAGCATTTGCAAAATGATCATTGATTTGAGACTTCACTACAGGTGTAATATGATTAATCTGCTCATCTTTGGATATAAACATATTAGGAAAATGGATATGGAAACCATGTTTGACACGTAATAGATCATCTGTTGTATATGGTGCCTTCTGGAGCAAAACACAATAATATGCACTATCCTCAAGAGTATTTTGGAATAAATGATCAAATACATTATGATATATTTTAATCACAGATTCTACATCCTCTGTCGTATAAATTGGAGAGAAATCAGTTGTATGATGGTCATTCGCAGTATTCTGATTCTTTGATTTTTCGTCATATTCATAAGATAAATCAATATCTGCTAGAACCGGAATTTCAGACATCGGTTTCTCAGCTACCCCAAGTGGGTAGTCCATCGTTTGTAGTGCATTGCAATATACATCCATCATATCTCCAAGCTCGTCACTTTCGATATAAAACGAACGCTTAACGGGCATAAGGCATACATGGGTGTAATCCTGGGTAAACCCACTAGCGTGTTGTTGTAGTGATGTAACAAGTTCCATTTTATTTAACAACTCCGTATATTTATGATTATCAATGTAATCTTTAAATTCTCAATTTTTTATATTAAGACATTGAGAATTTCAATAGAAATTATTGATTATGACATTATTATTCTCATCATTCTTATTCTCATCATCATTACCACGAATCGCTGAAACACCACCTTTCCCATCACTTGTGAATTTATTATCACCACCAAATGATGATAATGATAATGATAATGATATTACATATGAAATCCGTATCAATGGGAAACTTATTCGTCAAGTTCATGGTGAAACTAAATCACGTATTGTATTCTATATGATATGTACAATTATGACACGAATCTATTATTATTGTCATAATGAATTCAATTTATCAACAACGAGAATTTCTACAGAGAAATTTCTCATCCAAATCCCTATTCATAATCAAATTCGATTATCATTTACAGAAACTATTATTACACTTGAAAAAGTCATTGAGAATAATGTTTAACAATTTTCGTATCTTCATTTTATCCTGAAAACAATCATCCAACAGAATGATATCAGACTTTTTTTATATTGCTATATATTAGAATACCTCTAATACCCCTTTAATGAACCTATTACTCAAATATTCATCTCCATCTATCTTATCTCCATCTATCTTATCTCCTTTATCAGACAGAGTCGTCGACTGTACAGATCGAAAAATACGCGTATGTATAATAGGAGCAGGTATAGGTGGTATGACGGCAGCACATTACCTTGCACAACACCCTGATGCATTTGACGTTACTATTATAGAACGTAACCCTATTGTAGGTGGTCAAGCTAGATCATCTCAACGACTTGATGGACTTCATACTGAATACTGTTGGCATGCAGTTGCAGAAGGATATCATCATTTAACACGACTTCTTGGAGATCTTGAAGATAGTGATGGTAATTCAATGTTAATTCATCTCAAACGACTTGATGATTATTATTATGTTACAAAACATGGACCTGTACATAATTGGATGAATTCTTTTCTAAGTAATTTTCCTAATGGATTGAATACACTTCGTGAACTTGTTCCTGATATTACATTATGGGATATTATCAAATTACGTCATTTATCATGGTATATTCAAACATTACCTGATACAGATTTATCTGATCAAGATGAAATTACATGGAGAGATTTCCTACAGAAATGGTCATTAAAACCATCATTATTACGATGGCTTATTGATTCAACATCGATTTATTTAGGAATGGAATACAATGATTTATCAGCTTATATGATGATTCGTCTTCTTCGTAAAAAAGGACGTAGTGAATATCTCCCCGAAGTAGGATCATTCTTTATGTTTGATGGTCCAATGAATGATGTATGGTTAAATCCATGGCAAAAATACCTAGAGAAATTAGGTGTCCATTTTTTTATGGATACTAAGGTAACACATTTCCAATTCCATGAATATACAATTAATAAAGTTCATAGTGTACATATACCAACACGAAGACATCTTAGTGTTGAATGTGACTATGTCATTAATGCACTCAGTATAGAAGGTATTGCGAGAATTTATCCATTACCTCATAGTCGATTAAGATTATCACGTCTTGCATCTCTTAGTCATCAAATTCAAACACAAGTCTTATTTTATTTCAAGAAGAGATTACCTATCAAAGATACAACTGTTTTCGTCTTTCCAGATACACCATGGTTTTTAATGGCACGGCATGAAGGATCATTCTGGGATTTGTCATGTGGCGATTATTTATCATGTGGTATTGGAATTTGGGATGTTGTAGGATTATATGGAAAAACAGCACTTGAATGTACACGTAATGAACTTGTACGTGAATGTTGGGATCAAATGCAAATGGATTCTACTATGAATGAACTCCCAATACCAGTCATTTATACAAAATCAGATATATGGTCTGAATTCGTTTATGACCATAAAACAATGAAACTTACAACAAGTCAACCTAAATTCAGTAATAATGTTGGAACATACAAGTATAGACCTAATGTGTATGATGATCACTTGTCGAATTTATTTCATGCGACAGCATACACAAAGACATATCAACATGTGTTCAATATGGAATCTGCAGTGGAAGCAGGTGTTCGTGCAGCAAACCAACTCCTTCCTGAAAAAGGTAAACCTCAGAATGTCATAGTAGTACCAACTCCACCATCAAATTCGACACGAATGTGGAGATCTATACGTCTTGCATCACGTACAATTAGACGTGGAATCACGACATTCTTTCGGTATCTATATATTCAAATGACATCATGTGGTGGAAGTAGAAATATCTTACCACCATTACATCAACGTCAACATCAACGTCAACATAGTCTAGGATATGCGATTTAATTTGTGTTGTTATTATTCTACTTATTATAAACGATTCAACTTTTCAGCTTCAACACGTTTGAGAGATTCACGTAATCGTTTCTGGTTTTCTTCATATGCATTGTATGGACATTGATGATCATTTCGATGTTGATTACAATAACTACCACGACATTTACATACTGCAATCTCTTGAGCTAATGTTAATTTCCGTTTACAAAGTTGACATTTCATATTTAATATCATCAAAGACGATTTTAAATAGAAGATTATAATAAACGTTAGACCCGGTAGTAGTTCCGACAATAATGAGGAGGTGTGAATAGGAGGTGTCAAATAGAGTTTTTATTATTAGAAAATTATATGCTCATCAAAAAGACATCCTGTCGGTTTAATTCTAGGTAATTCTGTTATAGTATGTCTACGGTCAACATACAAGTATCTCTGGAATGAATCTCTAAATTCGTCAATGGTCATAAATCCACCATATGCACGGAGAAGACGCCATGATGGTGCAGGTTGAATCGGTTCTAAATGAGTAGGTTTGAACATACGTTGATACATTCTAATTAGAAGACTTAATGATTTAGAATACTTGGGATCATGTGTATGATCTTGAATATATGCAACACAACAATTAAATGAACAGAATGATCCATCTGTTTCATATAATTCAGGTTTCATAATTAAATTCGTATCTTTCATACGATCTACGGCTGTATGTGGAATCTGTTGAGTTAAATAATATTTCTCACGTTGAATTCCAGAGACACATAGTTTCGTAACACGATCTGGTACATATCGTAAAGGACATCCAATAGGATACCCATCAAATGGATGACGACACCAAAAACAACAACTTCCTGTTACTGGACGTTTTGACAATGAATCCATCATTGTAACATAGGAATTTGTCTGGTCTAGAAAGGATATTAATGCATCTTTTTTCGTCAACATTGCTAAATCGTCAATTTGAGTTGTTTCCAACTCTAATGATGTAATCTGCTGAGATTGAGGTTGAGATTGAGATTGAGGTTGAGATTGAGATTGAGATTGAGATTGAGATTGAGATTGGGATTGAGATTGAGATTGAGATTGAGATTGAGATTGAGATTGAGATTGAGATTGGGATTG
>Ga0136555_1000338_pt1 | contig 19199 bp, 27 predicted proteins | sample AntRauTorckE5432_FD_104927 | JGI IMG/M metagenome (GOLD analysis project Ga0136555, IMG submission 104927) | Saline lake microbial communities from Rauer Islands, Antarctica - Metagenome Torckler E5 #432 | ecosystem: Environmental > Aquatic > Non-marine Saline and Alkaline > Saline | place...
ACCATTACCTGGATCAATTACACCAGACCTACTGGAACGTGTATTATTGTAATTTGCTCTATCTGAACCTCCTTCCTCGCCGTCATCTATACCATCACCATCAGAATCCGGGTCCAAGGCTTCAGGAGCGCCAGTGCTTGTAGCCGCATTATCAAATTGCACCTGCTCTATCTCTTCTGGGCAAACACCGTTATCACAACGATCATTTGCATTAACTTCCGTGCAAACGCCGTCCACGCAACGAATGTTCTTCATTTCAGCCTGCACCTCTGTACGCTGATCTGCATTGATGCGCATCTGAGTCTGCGCCTCAGCAACCATTGTCCCTGAAAATAAGAGGGTTAGAAATAGGATTGTAATTATGGTCAGTTTTTTCTTCATGTAATAGGTAATTTAGTAAGTAAACCTGCTCTAATAATAGCATGATTTCAAGTAGGGGTTTCCAGTAGTGTAATAAAAAAGCCAGTCCTAGTAACGGACTGGCGGTTATGTTATATATTTGAGTTATTATTTTTTTATCATCGACTTAAGTGAATCATGAACCTTCCTCATATCATGTTTTCGAAGATGCATCTTTTCACCTGTTAAATCCATACTCCACATTGAAACGAACTGATCAGTGTTCGGGTCGATGAAACCCGTTCCTTTTTCGTCCGCATAACCATCATTATCAATATCTCGTAAATAGCTTACACCATTTACAGTAACAACATAAAGAAACTCGTCATTTTGACCTTCAAAATAAACACTTATAACCTTAGAGGGCTTTTCGTTCTCAATAGTATCAGTACTGATACTGGTTTGTGCTGTAACAAGAGAGGGAAAGAAGATAGTAACGACAGTAAGAGCGACAAATAAAGTAGAAAGAATGACATCAAGAATTCTACCGTTATCAATGAGATATTTATACATTTCAATCATGGTTCTAGGTTTTTGATTTGTGTTTTGTGTAAAGAACATTGATTATATTAGTACTTTAAATAGTTTTGTCAAGCAATACTGCCTCATTAAAGTATTAAAAAAGCCCCCCACATGGAGGCCTTCGAGTACTTATTAATCTACTGGCTTAGGCGTCGTTTGAAGATGCTGATGAACTGGTCGCATCGACATCTGCCTCAGACGCTGATGTTGTTGATAAACTGTCTTCGGATGTCGTGGCAGTATTATCAGTAATACCTCCTTCTGAGTTAAAGCTTACCTGAATATCATCCCCGTCTCGAAACTGATATTCAAAACTAGACTCTTCTCCATTTACCATTACAACTGCCTCATACCCTTCGCGTTCAGTCTGCTCTCCCCAGACTGCAAAAAAATCTCCTAGTGTTTGTATCGAATCTCTATCCACTGACTCTGCGTGAATATACCCGGTTTGATTATGCGTATGCACCTCAGCCATACAGCTACTTGAAATTCCAGTATTTGTCGGTATCGTCTGCCCCTCCCCATCAACAGAGACCAAAAGGTCGGCATGAATATGATAGGCAAGATTCTGGTGCCCCTCAGGGATACAGGAGACGTCAGTTTCCTCCCAGGTCGCCGCAGAGCTTGCTCCACCACCCCAGTACATCAACCCAAGCAAAGCAACAATTACAGCTCCCCAGATTATTTTTGTTTTGTGTTTCTTCATATCAGTATTTCGTATTAATTAACTTCAATAATTCTTTTGCATTCTAGCAAACCGATCCCCATAATCACAATATCATTCTCTTCTAGTTATCAGACCTCGGCAGTACATCAAACACCTCCTCCGGCGTTATCTTCGGAAGAGCGCTAACTGAACGGTCCGGATGCTCATCCGCCGCCCACTCCTTTATCTCCTCAAAATCCTCTCCATCTGTAACATACTCGACCTCACCTTTTAGCTGATATGCACTTTCAAAACCTGTCCAGCAGGTAAAGGCAACTCGAGCATCCTTCTGGATATTCTCTGCAGTTTTTTCAAAAAAGTAGTTAACAAGCCAGACCTGATCGTCACGTATAAATACTGTTGAAACCGGCACCACGTTTATTCCATGCGGACCATTTGTCGCCAAGACCTTACTGTCAGCCGATGTGATTGCATCTGTAACCTCTTGAGAAAGTTTCATAATATAATGTAGGTTATTTGATTAGGCTCTTAGCAACTACCAACATACTCTCAGACCAACCAAGCGGATTATTTTTATTTGGTTCATCTGTGTTTGAGTAGTAAAGCTCCGGAACCCCAGCTTCAGTGACTGTCTCCTCAGCTTGATCAAGCCAGTATCCAGCCGCCTCATCATCACCACGCTGGTGATGAATAATTGCCAACCACGGAAAGCCGAAGCACCACTCTGCCTCTTCAGAGAAACCATCTTCATTTCGATTATAGTAATGATCATTCTTATACCTGACCACACCTCGTCGTCGAGCCAGGTGATACTCAAGACGCTCAAGAATCGTGTCGCCTACCTGGCCTTCAATAAGATTGTACGGATAGAACAGTGATAGCTGTGCCATGTCACAGAACTTGCTATCTGACTCACGAGGTAAAAGCTCAGCAAGTGCCGTCTCTCCTTGCGCCAGTAAGTCATCCGGAACCGATATAAAATCAAGTTCTTTAACCTTACGTAGCCCAGCTAAACAAGCACCAACAGATGAAGCATGCACCTCCTCGTACTCCTCCCAAACTCCATTATCAGGATCATGCCAGTACTCGACAGATGCCAAGTAATCAACCAGTCGCTGAACCGTCTCCTGATCCTCGGGACGAATTACGCCATGACCAGAAATTTCAAGGTCGCCGAGCTTGAAAAGAATTGCCCCCACTGCATCATTCTGCTTGTTTCCCCACTCCTCCCAGAACTCTTCGAAGGTCTCTGGATGGTAGCGAGCATGTATATACTGCCAACTTTCATGTGGCTGGTGTTCTGATGCCCAGTCAATCTTGTCGCGATGTTTATTAAAAATACCTAGAATTGCTCGCCACATATCCTCTACCAACCCCCATTCACCGGCCGCCTCCAATCCAAGAGAGATATAGAAATTGTCTCGCAACCAAGCCTTGTCATAGCCGGTCTCTACTCCTTGTGATGAGGCCAGAAAAAGCCCCTTTCCCGAACGAAGCTTCTTTATATGTTCAACATGCGTAGAAATATCCATATACTAAGCAGTTATTTTCATGTTCTTATGTGCGCGTGCTAGATCAGGATGCTGCAACTGAATTCCGATATTTTTAGCTGCTAAATCAGCCTCAAGCTGCTGGATATCTGTAATTCTACCCCACATCTGAGCCTCAAAATAAGAGACAGCTTCATCATCTGTTCCCGGATCTGTCTCTTGATTCTTCATTAACGATTCCTCCAACTGATCCTGCAGTATCTGAAGCTTCTTCTGCATCAGTGCCACGTCAACATACTCCTCTGGAAGTTCATCCGCACTCCACTCTCGCCCCTTTAGCCGCACCGTCCAGCCCTCCTCAAGCCGCTCACTAAATCCATTCAGGTCAGCAAGCACCTTCTGCTCTGCAGTCTTAACAGCCTCCTCGGATGAGATGCGCTCCTGTTTATCATCTTCTCCCTTCTCATTAGTATTACCTTCCGCTGATATGTTATTGAATTGTTCAAATGCTGGTGTCATAGAGTGATGTATAAGCGGATAATATAGCTTTATAATAGCATGATTACCTTTTTGTAATCAAAATATTTATATCTTACATCGTTCTTAAGACATGGTGGACATATCCACGAAGAAACTGTTAAAATATACATGTATTAATACCTAACATATTACACGGATTATGAATACAAAATATAGTAAAAATGTAGGATCAAGCATTGGTGTACTTCTTTTTGTGGTAGCAATTATAGGATTAATCGCCTTCTTATTCCTCGGTCTTAATGAAGGTGACTCTCCTGATGATCAGACACCAGCCACATCAACCCAAAATGAACTTATCTCTGTCGACACCCCAACCGACGGTGATGAAATTTCTAGCCCTGTAACTATTTCTGGTGAAGCTCGTGGTACTTGGTACTTCGGAGCTGATTTCCCGGTCGAGGTTGTAGACAATGCCGGAAACAGTCTCGGCATGGCCCCGGCCACCGCCAACGGAAACTGGATGACAGATAATTTCGTACCCTTTACCGGCGAGATTGAGTTTGATGCAAGCGCAGCCGAGACCGCTGATGGTCGCGTTATTTTCCATCGCTCCAACCCATCCGGACTAGCGGAAAATGATGACTCAGTCGAGATACCGGTAACTTTCGAGGATGATGAAGCTGCTGCTAGCATGACTGTACAGGTATTCTGGAGCGATGACGCGGCCGCGGTCGCCGGTGACTGCTCTATTGTTCAGAGCTTTGAACGTGAAATTCCACAAACACAAGGAGTTGGCCAAGCCGCCATTGCCGCCTTGCTTGAGGGCCCAACCGACCAGGAGGTTGATGATGGATTCAGGAGCAATATTCCTAATGGTGTAAGCCTCAACAGTCTTCGCATTGAAAACAGAATTGCTTATGCTGATTTTTCTTCTGAGTTAAATGACATTGGCGGTTCCTGTCGGGTTCAGGCAATCACTGCACAAATTCAAGAAACATTGCAGCAGTTCTCAACCATAGACAATGTGGAAATATCTGTTAACGGTGAGACCGAAGCTGTTTTACAGCCCTAGGGACTATTCTGATTGTTGCTCATAAAAATACAATCCTATACCAATCAGTATAAGCAACGTTGCCAGAACCCCTTGCGATACATCGTATGTACCTCTATATATATCCATCCCAATAATCCCTGCACCAATTCCAAATAGAAATATTCCGATGCGACCTTTCATGCTTAGCTTCTTCATGTCTCTATCGTAGCAAATAAATCAAAGAAATACTGCGGTATACTACATGTAATATGAAAAAATTTTTACAGATCTCCAATCTACTATCAGTCATCTTTGCCATTGCGGCCAATGCATATGTATCCACCACCGGCAGCCTGCCAGATATCAGGATGATTTCTGAACAGTACGGAACACTACTTAACCCAGCTACGTATGCCTTCTCGATCTGGAGTCTCATCTATGTTGGAATATTTATCTTTGCCTTGTATCAGGCCAGAGATCTCTTCTCACTGGACAAGCGCAATACGCTGCCCTGGCGTTTGTCTGGCTGGTTTATTCTTGCCAATACAATGAATGGGCTCTGGACATACGTATTCATAAGCGGTTATATCGGATTATCTGTTGCTATAATATCAATATTGCTCTTCTCGCTCATGCTGCTGCTCTGGCGTCTACGAATTGCCGTGTATGATGCAGGGCTCAGCACAATCAGCCTCGTCTGGTGGCCACTTATGCTCTACACCGGCTGGGTACTCGTTGCTACGGTTGTTAATGCCGCTACACTTCTAACCGCACTTGGTATTACAATTTCAGCCAGTGCGGCAGCCATAGTTCTTATATTTTTAGGCGGAGCATTGTCACTACTGCTACAGAAACGAAATGTCCGCCTTTTAGTACTTGCCAGTGTCTGGGGTATTGCCGCAGTAGCGGTAGCTCAGTACGGCATAACGCCACTTGTATGGATCACCGCCACAATCGTTAGTATCTTTTTAGTAATCCAGGTCAGTATTCATGCATACCAAAATCGAGACACAAATCCATTCACCAAGCTACGAAAGAACTAATTACTCCTGACTCCTTCTCAGATAGTCATCGGCTGTGCTACAGAGAGCAATCTCTCCAGCTGCATTAATTTGCCCAGAAACTTCCACTAGATCACCGACAATTAATTCGAATGGATCTACGATATCATCACTTGCTGGACAGAGATTAAAGCCAAATGACGGGATTGAAACCAGTTGCATACTACCGTTGTCACCCTCAATAGAAACCAGTACCGGACCATCAAAAGCAATCTGTGATGTATTGATCTCCACAATCTCACCAGATACACGCCTGATGTCAGCGGCAGTATTGTCTTCATCTGGATGCCCTCCAATAAAAATCCAGAGAATGATCCCCGCCAGTAGTATTGAAGCAGTTGTAAGTATTATATTTTTCATATTATATTTAGTATGCAATTATGACGAGCGGTACGCAGATGTATTACAACGGTGGCAAGCTACCATTCTGTGACTCGGAATCAGAGTGATGATGATAGTAGTACCCACCAGCGAGTGCCAGTATTACTAAAAAAATAGTCCCGACCACCATCCAGCCAGTGGCTGATGATCCCCCAGGAAGCTCATCCTCAGGTATCTGATCTGCAGAGGCATAAAATGCAGTAAGTAAGAGAAGTACAGTTGGTAGTAGTATTTTCACACGCACATAATATTATTAATCTCGTAATTCAACGCAGTCAGATGGATATCCTTGATTATATGGTTGTGAACAGTTTAGTGGTTCAGGATAAAAAACATGACAATGGCGATTACCTACCTTGCGACCACCGTAGGGACAATCACCGGACTCAATTCTTCTTTCTGTATAGAATCCGATATAGGCGGTCTGGCAGCACGGACCGGACGGTGAATTCTTATATGAACTATACTCATAAAAGAATGAGTTATTTTCAAACGGATCATCAGGCAGACTTGAAATATATCCACCATCAATTAAATCATCGAGAAAATCTGAATCTCCACTCTCCTCAACTCCATTTCCTCGAGGAAACTGATTATTGTCAGAGTAGTATAGTTCAAGTGCCGTCATTATCTGCCTTGCATCAGCAATGCGTCGAGCATCTCGAGCACTTTCTCGCGCAGTCCCCACAGCCGCCAAAACACTACTGCTGATAACCCCGATAATGGCAATAACAACCAGAAGCTCAATCAAGGTAAATCCTCGAGATGTAGATTGTTGAGATACAAATTTTTTCATAAAATCTAAACTTATTTTAACACCATCATACATTCAAACAAATACAAAGACTATTTATTATTTCCAGATAAAAAGAGCCGGGATAAGCTGAACTATAAAGTGCCAAAAATATTCTTAAACCACACTCCTTACCTCACCTCTACGGAACGTGCCATCCTTTCAATAATTTCCACATACCCCACTATTCTTGAGTCAGTCATGCTGTAAGAAAAATGAAAAACCCATCGCTGTTAAGCGATGGGTTTATTTTTAGTTTTTAGTTATTCTTAAGCTCTCCTCACCAATCCGTTTGGATTATTTAGTCGATCATAAAGATAATTTCGAACCAGCGGTAATACAGTTTTACCAAGTGGAGCTATTGTCGTAGACCGAAGACTGATAATGACACCAGCATCATCATCAAGGTGAAGTTTACTCTTAGGATTATAAGAACATGAATCATATCGTGTTAGTGGAATTTTATCACTAACAACAATCGCCTGTTCGTACTCAGATTCCTGCATGCAGTATTGATAGAGACACTGCTTTTGTACCCCTTCCACATTGCAGCAATGAATCAACAGGAATCCGTTTGGGGCTAGATATTTACTTCGATATGTAAATATTAAACCAGTCAAAACTTCTTGAGATTTCTCAAATCCATACTGTGCTACATTCTTGCACTCACCATGCAGCCAACGTGTAAATGACAGGAGTGTCTCTAGTCGTTTTTCCGAATTAACAAGCTCAATATCAATTCGTTTATAAAGAGAGCCTAGCTCATCTATCTGCGTAATATTACGCATGCTTTTCATGACAAGTCTTAGATTCACCTCCTTATCCAGGACTGTCTTACATTGCTTCCTTACTCTACTTACTGTAAGGAATTCTGGATACAGTGATAGTCTGCAAAAATGCAAGTAAGTATTTCTCAATTCTGACCCAATCTTTCTTTTGTACTCCTCCGCACCACCAAACAATTCAGCTAACGAAAGTGAATTTAGAGACGACATATTAAACCTCCATTGAGTTGATTATAATTAACGTTTCTGTATATATAGTATCATTTCTATTTTTAAGAGCCACTTCTCTAATTTACACACTACAATATACTACTTCACCTTATCGATACGAATCAATATAATTTATATTCAGATGAGAACCACTTACTTTTCATCAATCACATCCTCCGGCTCAAGAAATGCAGTAGCAAAGAGAAGACCACCAATGATAAGAAACGTAACGATTTTTCCTGTTGTATCCATCAACCAAAACTCAACAAACATCAGTCGTGCTATAACACCCCAAACATATATCAGACCAAGATACAGAATAAATTGATGATCATCGCGCTTACCTCGGAAGTACAGATACAGCCCCACCACGGTAAAGACAAGCAGAGCTATAGCAGTCGCCATATCTAATGACAATGAATTTACCGCGTGCAACGAAAGCCACAAAAGTACTGAAGCATACACGGCTGCAGCAATAGCGTACATCTTTGTGAATACGTACTGATCATCCTCTGAATCATCGCCGGACTCAACATGCTCATAGAAATGCATTGCAGACAGAAGGAAGATTGCAGTAAGTATTAGTAGTGCCACAGCATCGACATGAAGAATACCAGTATCCCAGCTCGGTGAAAATATCTGCGTAAATGACAGACTTACCGGAACGGTATACAGCAAAGAAAGCAGTCTGGATGTCTCTTTCTTCTCCATAACAAATGTGCTAAATAGAGTGATCAAAGTGAATATCTCAAGTGAGTAGACAATAGTCAGCACAGCACCGCTAAATTCAAACCACGTCGCTGTCGCCAGAAAGGTTATAGCAACTGCCAAATAACCAGAAAATGCAGCCAGCGAATCTGTGGAACGATACAATACGTAAGCAACAGCACCAAAGACTACAGCACTAGCTAAAAGTACGATGCTTTGCATGCTGGATTCTAAGGATTTCAGAATCCATACAAGCAAGAAAAAACCGGTACCAAGAGTTACCACAATATCACTGGCATGCGACTTGATACTGTCACGTAGATACGTATAGATATTTATACCAAAGAACACCACTGCAAACCCAATAGCGAAATAGAAAACAACTTGTTCTTCGGACGACCATGGAAGAATGTACTCAAGACTATACAAAAATGTCCCCAGGAGAGCCACAATGGTTAAGTTGCGCCACTTTGTAAGTATCACAATCCAGAGTGTACCAGCTACTACAGCAGCTATATATGAAAGCACTGCGACAGCGGCAAGATCCGCCGAAACAAGTACCGGCGTTAGTAAGCCAAGTATAAGCGAAGAGAATGCCAATGCCTTAGTCTTCTCAATTACGCTAAATACAGCAACAATCATACTCACCACAAGCATAACGATAAGTGTTGTGAATGGCTCAAAAAAGTTGTATATATACTGACCCGCCATTAGTGTTGCCAGAATAATTGTCGATCCTAGTACTGTTGTTACTACCCCTTTATTTTTACTTTTGGATGTATAGTACATTCCAAATGCCATCACACCCGCACCTACAGTAAGCCCAAGACTAATTCGACCAACCGGCCCAATCCAGCCTTGTGCAAAGGCGTAACTAACAAACCAACCAAAAGCAATAAGTATCAGTAGCGCACCAACCTTCATCAGCCAGTCTTCTCTAATCCAGGCGATGATATCACTCCCCTCAGTTTGTGCTTCAGTATCGTGACTCGGCCCCAGCGGCTTTGGTACAGTCTCGGTCATCTGATCAGATGAATCGACTTCATTTGAGCTTTGGGCTGATTCTGATTCCGACTTATTAATACCAAGATTCTCTTCAATACGTCTCAGACGTAAAAAAATATTAGAAGAAACAACAACAACGACCACGAGAAGAGCGATATAAATCATGATGATTTGGGATTACTATAAAACTGTACATCTATAGTAGCACGCATATACACGCCTTGTTATCGCATTGACTGCCACTCTGTAATACTCTCAAGCGGATGTATAAACATAATAATATTCAGGATAAGATTATCTCGGATATAAAAAAGTGCTATTCCCTCAGCGATGATAATGACACCTATAACAGCCCACACCGGGAGCCACCATGCCAGGAAGAATCCAACAATCATGTATAGAATGTCCGAGATAGAGTTTAGGATACTATCCCCATAGTAATCAAGAGAAATTGTGTTCTCACGATAGTACTCAATTACAAAATCAGTATTCTCGATAATTTCCCAAGCGATCTCTGGAAGTAGTACTGCAATCAAGCGCAGACCAAGCGGCCACTTCGGAAATAGCCAGGTGACCAGCCAGTAAAATACAATGCCGTGAATGACGTGGCTAAATGAGTACCAGTCGCTAATATGCTGTGAACCCTCAGACGACACGGGAACTCCATGCCAAAACTTTACGTACCCACAGTCACATATCGGCACCTGCCCCATCAGCCACAAAGCCACCCCAGTGGCGACGATCATTACCAATGCAATCCATAAATAAGTTGTAAAGGAGAGATTTTTAAGAAATTTCATGTATACATATTACTATTCATAGAATTCTAGTATGCACCCTGTAAAAATATATGTGCTTCAGTAAAGCAATCCTTTGAATTTTCTGCCAGAAGTTTCAATGCCCCCTTAAAGGTGACAACTTTGTAACGAGTGAATTCATCATTGAGCGCAATCACTACATCCTTACTTACAGGTGCCAACCAATAGGTGTTGGTCTTCTCGACCGGCCCGGCCTCGTCGGTGTAGGTGTACGTCTCGCAAAATGAGCGTTCGGCAAGAACGTCATCGATGCTGATCTCAACACCAATCTCCTCTGCAGTCTCTCGAAGCGCTGCTGTTATTTCAGTCTCATTCGACTCCTTGTGCCCTTTTGGAAACTTCCAGAATCCATCCCGGCCAGATCGCCGAGCTATAACGTAGCGAGGTTCATCATTATCCTGATAAAACGGAATAATACCGTATGAAAAATCTTTCATACCTCCATTATGCCATACACAAAATACCTATAACTTCTTCCGCTTATCCAACTGAATCAGTTTCTTGAGTCAATCATCGATACCATCTGTAAAAGCCAAATGGCGCAGCAGCAAGTTATTATTTTCAATATTTATATCACTCACCTCTTCTGCTGGTATCACAAAAATATTTCCACTGTCTGGATTCTTTCCTAATATAATTTTTACACCTTGCTCCCTAAACTTTCCCACCAATTTATCCACCGGAGTTGCGTATAAGTGATAGTCTGGTATCTGATCTTCCTCCTTCCTTAAGTACTCCTCAACCCCAGCATCAAATCCCGGAAAATAAAAACCACTTCGGAATCAAGTAATTCATTTGCCAAATCAATACGCTCTTTTAGATTTAATTCTTCAGCGCTCTCTTGAAAGTGAGAAAATTTTCCATACATTACCGCCTTCTGTTGGTATAAATCTGATAAAGGTTAAAGGTCACACCCGAATTCACCATGATCGCCCCAGCAATTAGTGACCAGTCATCATAATGAACTCCTTTCACAAACAAGACACACTGCACCAAAAAAACTACAGCCGGAAGCAACATGGATACATGGTCCGAGTTTCGATCACGACGCACCAACCAGCCCTGATGAACGTATCCAAGTGCCACCACAACCCATCCAGCAGCGAGAATAATACTCCAAATGGTTTGCTCATTCCAGAATACTGAAATATCAGACAGGAGACTGTATGCAAAGTATGTTCCGCCACCAACAAATAATACGGCTAAAATTATTTCTATAATTCGTTTCATGGATAAATAATATTACTTATTTTTAGGAAAACCAACAATATCAACAGTCTCTGACGCCACTGTTACATTGTCTGAGGATCGAAGCCGAGCAAGAATATCCTGGGTTATCTCACTCATAAACTGACGCCGTTCACGAACCCGAACCACATACCGCACAGTCAGCATCACCCAGTTATCTGTGGCTTGAACATACACACTTGGCTTCATTGTGCGTTCTGATACATAATAGCGTCGCTCCATATGACTAATACTCTGCCTGGCAGCCTCGGTAAACTCAGCCGTGTGACTACTAGCAACCTCAGACAGTATTGCAACTGCCGTATCAAGGTCACTCGCATACGTAATAGGTAATGCAATTTCATCCCAAAGAAAATTATGATCACGAGAATAGTTATGCACTGAACCGCTCAGTATAAGACCATTCGGAACCGATATAATTCGCCCGGTCGACTGGTCGCCGTCAACCCAATTTCCAACCTCAAGCAATGATGTGTAGAAAAGACCAATATCAATAACATCACCTTCCTGATCTGCGATAGCTATACGATTACCAACACGGTACATCCCTGTCGTCAGAATCGCGATGCCACCAGCAAAGTTTTTAAATATATCCTGCAGCGACACAGCAACACCGGCAGCGATAAGCCCGTACGCTACCAAAAGTGACTGTGGATCCTTCACCCAAATTTGTAGCAAGACAATAAACAACACTGCCATTAGCCCGATAGAAAATGACTTCCGAACAGTGTAGCGAATCTTCGAGTTACCCACGTACTCACGTGAGAATATTGAAACCACCATTCTGAGAAGAAAAAAACCAGTTAATACAAAAAGTGTCAGAATGATATTTTCACTTATCATCTGATCGTAATAGTTGTTAAGGATTCGGCCGCCGATCCCAAGCAAAAATAAACTTACTGCTGTTATAAATTGGCCAGTCATATTCTCAGTATAACATTATGGCTTGATAGCACTTCCTGTTGATGGTGTGAGCACCTACTACCCTATCTCCTTGCTTACTGCCTTGTTAAGAAACGCAATTGCATCCGGATGCACGGAATGACCAAGATCCTGATAGCGACACGACTCCACATCTGCTTCAAGACTCGTCAGTACCTTATTGGTCACCTCAACTCGGTCGTACGGAATGTGCGGATCTGCCTCGTCACAACCAAGATACACCGGTGTATCCTCTAGCGATCCAGTGAAGTCAGTGTCGGCTATTTCCCAGTCGGCACCAATCAGGCCGCCGGAGAGTATTCCAACAGCCTTGAAAGGCTGTGGATTTCGCGAAATGAAGTCAGTCACCAAACATGCCCCTTGTGAAAAACCCACCAATGTAATCTGGTCACTTGTAATCTCGTACTCCTTTCGACAGAAGCGAATCAACTCACCAATCACCTCCAAAGCAGAATCCAACTGCGGCTGATTATCATCACGCTCCACGATAAAGCGATTCGGGTACCACTGATTTTCGCTGGCCGTCGGTGCCAGCACCAGCGTATTCTCTGGAACATCCAGCTGTCCGACCAGGTTCATCATGTCGGCTCCACTGGCAAAACGACCATGACACAGAATCACCGCCTGCGTCGGGTCACCGGTTGTCTGCATCTGAACCAAAAGGTTGTCATGCGGTGGTGTGTCTGTGTGTAGTGAGTGTGTATTCATATATCTTAAAATTACGAACGGTTTCGTGGTAGCGTTATTGACGGTAGCATCTGCTCTATCTCCTCCTTTCGATGGAGAAACTCACCCGGCACCTGTAGCGTCTCACCAAACTCATCCATCTCCTCATCAAAGGTAAATCCAGGACCATCCGTCGCAACTTCGAATAGTACACCACCCGGAGTCATTGCATAAACCGACTGAAAGTAATGACGGTCAATCACCGGGGTTGGCTCCAGCCCTGCCTCGATCAGCTGATTGCGAATCTCCTGCTGAGTAGCGGCGTCAACTGCCCGAAAGGCCACGTGATGCACTGACCCAACACCCTGTCGAGCCGATTGTGCATTCGGAACCTCCTTGATATCAACCAAGGTCCCTCGCTCGCCCATCGCAGAGAACCGCACAAAGGTATCATCCTGCTCTGTGATTTCGTACCCAAGTGACTCGTTCAAAACTGGCAGCATGCTCTGTGGATTAATTACTGACAGCATCACCCCACGAAATCCGCGCAGCGCATGCTGGGGCAGTACGTCGCCCTCCTTCCAGACGGTGACCGGTGCCGTCTCCTCGACGGGCACCAGCTCGATAGTCAGCCCATCCGGATCAGTCAGCGAAAGGATTGGCTCATCCAGATGATTTGTCTTCTCAATAAAGGAGACATTAAACTCATACGCGCGCTCCTTCCAAAAATCTACCGACCCTTCCGGTATTTCATACGCGATGGAGCTGACCTCGCCGGACCCCGAAGTACCAGCCGGTACATTCTCCCAGTAAAAAAATGTTAGCACTGTCCCCGGAGACCCGGTCGCATCAGCAAAGTAAAAATGATACGCCGATGGATCATCAAAGTTAATCGTCTGCTTTACCAGCTTCTGACCCAGAAACCCTTCATAAAAGTCCAGATTATCCTGAGGCTTTCCAGTGATGGCCGTGATGTGATGAATGCCTGATGATACTGCCATGAGTAATATATTGATCGAATAAATTATTTTGTGCCTCTACTATACCGTATTCAGAATGAATCATTAAAAAACCCAGTCTAGTATTTTAGACTGGGTTTATTTTCCTATACACCGTTGAGCCCACGGCGTATATTGTGGATTTGATTTATCTCGTCACGCTCACAACTTGTGGGGTTCGGCATTACCTCCTGCACTTTCTCCAGAAACACCTTAAAAAGCTGCTCATGATTATCCGGGGTAATGTCAGGATCTACGTAACTTTCATCGAGTATTCTAGAGGCTTTATTTAAGAAATCTTCCTCCTTCAAGCTCTTCATCATTTTGATTCTTTCTTCGTACTTACTACTCGCATGTCTTCGTTTGCTCATATTACTCCTTTTAAAAAGTTCAAATTTATCTAAATATAGCACAATCACCATTCTTCATAAATATAAAAAATAATTGACTAAAGAATAAAATATTTGTACTATATATGTAAATACGTTTTTTTTATAACTAAAAGAGGAGGAAGTGTGAAAATTCTACCTATACCTATTAAAGAAGATAGTACCGACTTTGAGCTAGCGAATGAATTCAGAAAAGCATACAAAGACTATAATGGTATCAGGCAATGTTGCATTCTGACGGATGCTGCAAGAAATAATAGCTCTGATAGTAATCCATTCGTCTTCGTGCGAATCTTTATTGAAAATCCAGACAGAATCACAGATTATCAGAATTACATCATCGCTCTACAGAGCTTCGATTACGGCCAACGCATTACGATTGATGTAATTAGCCTTAATTTGAATCGTCACAAGCACATTGCTAACACATACTGCCGGTTGAATAAGTGGACTAAGGAATCAGGGATTATTGACAACAAAAGGTTGTCTGTAACTGATCAAGTGCCTATAGCTTTTTCTGGTGGTCAGTTGCAATTCACCACAACGGACAAACTCTCTTTCTACGGAAAAAATGCAGAGTACGGTAGCGATGTTTTTGGAACAGACTGTAATGACTTAGCTCGGTATCTTGCGTTTAACTGTAATCACAAAGTTGAAAGTAAAACAAAAAAAGGTGAATCCTTCATTAAGGAACTACTGCAACTAATGAGACAATATCGTGGCAGTAGAAAATTTTACGAAAAATGGCTCTCGAGTCTGAGGAAGCGCCTTGACCATAAAGGTGTCAACCCACTTCTCTCGCAACAGATGGCAGCACTACAACTAATGCTTACTGAGGACAGATACATGTATGAAGGAGGTGACTACATGAAAATACTTGCCGAAGAAACAACTGTTGACCTCAAAGGGAAATACATAATCGAAAACTTACTACTTCCTCCAATTAAAGATTAATATTCATCAAAGTCTGAAGCGCACAGCTTCAGACTTTTTATATACCAACAATACTTTTATTAATTAGGGTTTAAAGACGTATAAAATACAAAATTTAAAATCTATTGTATTAATGTACCTCGAAACTCCTCACCATCAAGATACTTCCCTAGCTCATCCAGGTTGTCGCCATTAATGCATGCAACCTCCATGCTCTTCTCCTCGGCCTCCTTAGCTGCTACTGGATCAAACGGTGAGGATAGTCCAGGGTCCCAATCTTTTGGAAGTAGTTTTCTAAAGTCACTCCAGTTTGTATTCAAAATTGGCTCTGCATCGTTATCAATATTCGGATCGGCCGTATACACATAATCAATATTGGAAAGGTTGATCACCTTTTTTGCCCCGACTCGGTCCGCCATCTGCACCGCCCGTAGGTCGGTAGAGCAGCCAGGTCGATACCCAGCAGCAATGATCAGTGGATTCCCTTCTGGCACATCCTGTACCTCATCCGGATTCTCGATCATTATCGGATACGCCAGCTCCTTAAACACCGCACGTAGCAGATGGCCATTGAGCCGTGTAGCGTGAATACCAATCCAGTCCAGGTCTTCAGCGTCAAGCGTATGAACCTCATCTGCAGCTTCCTGATACCGACGCGCTGTCTTGCCACCGCCAGCAATAATCACAAAACGACGACCGTCTCCGATCGCCGTCTCAATAAATGTTTTTAGCTTCTTGAGAAATGCCGTATCTACCTGGTCAGGCACAATTAATGACCCACCGACTGACATAACAATAGTTTCCATTACTGAGAAGTATAACACAGGGCTTCTTCGTTCATTTACAATTGCTGCTGCTCTGGTTTTAGGGCATGTTCTTTTGTATGCGCACGTAGATCAAGCAGTATTTTAAAAATAACCAGCAGCGTCACACCAATTGCCTGATACTCGCCATATGCAAACACAAGAAATCCAACCATAATTATCACAATATGCATCGCCATGACACGCCGATACGGCTGAAACATAATCCTCCTTGGTAAAGCAGTCTTGTACTCACCACCTGCAAGGTAATTAGTATTATACGAAATCCCATGGCTTAAGAAGAATCCAGCCATCGCCAACAATACGGAAGGCGAAATAATTGGACCTATTGCTATTAAGCTTGGTGTAGAAAAATCAAAACTAACGAAAAATAAAAACAAGATAAGGACAAGATGAACCAGCATAAACAAACCAAAATGAAAATTGAAAAGAATCACAAGGAAAATTTTTCTAACATCTGAATCCATGTCAGCATTCTCCATGGATGGATCAGTGCCTTCTGCTCGTATCATTTTAAAAATCGCATAAAACCCAATCACCGCGGTTTCACCCCAGTAGATTGCAAGCACTATTCCTGCGTGCCAGCCCAGAAACCAGACACCCAGAAGTGGAATCATATTCGTGACCACCAGCACAACCTGCGGCAGAATCGGAATTTGGTTGTAGGCTGTCTTAATACTTTTAAACGTAGAAATATTTTAAAATCGATTCTCCGCCAACATTTAAGTATTAAATCATAAATTTAGTTGCTCCACGAACACTGACAGCTTATCTATGTCTGGATCTGGAATTCCCACTGATTTATATATAGATCTATGTTTGTATTATGACAAGCATGCCCATCAAGCGTGATTTTGAATGTTATATAACAAATTTTAAACAGGATTAGAGGTGACAGACTCAAAGTATTTACAGATAATGTATTTCATGTTAACTTTGATTTAGATTAGTTAACATTATATTAATTTCACGTGCAGAGGTTACCCGGTTCCCGCCATTGATCTGGGGTTTTACTGCACGTCCTAAGGTGAGGTTGCTCATAGCCTCACTTGGCCGGTCATCAATTTATGATGGCCGGTTTTTTTATTACATCAACATATCTAAAACTACTTCTTTCTTAGTGTTATATAACAGAAATTATGTTGTTATATAACAGATTATTCTGAAGCTTTATGCTAATTTATAGATATATATAATATGGAAAAGATTCCACTACAAAAGTATCTCTCTCATAATGGGTACGGTTCTCGTCGTGATGGCGAGGAGCTTATTCGTGAAGGCCGAGTCCTGGTCAATGGTTCCGTCGCTGAACTCGGTGCCTTTGTTACCAAACTCGACCGTGTCGAGGTACCTGACTACGTACAGTCAGAAATAACCACATGGGCCTTTAACAAACCAAGCGGGATTGTAACGGTTAATGCCCAGGGTGACAACAAGGAGATCGAGGACATTGTAGACATCCCTGACAACGTTGTACCCATCGGTCGGCTGGACAAAGACTCCGAAGGTCTGATCCTGCTCAGCAATGACAGCAACCTGCCCGACAAGATTCTTGGCTCTGGGGTCGAGAAAGAGTATTTTGTCGAGGTAGACAAAGAGATCACTCACGGCTTCCTAGTAGAGATCCGAAACGGTGTCAGCATCAAGATCCCGGACAACCGCGGAAACATGAGCTGGTACACCACCAAGAAAACTAAAGCCCGTCGCACCAGTAAAACTACTTTCGAGATCATCCTTACCGAAGGCAAGAATCGACAGATCCGCCGTATGTGTGCATCGCTTGGCTACGGCATCCGTACCCTGCGCCGCTTCCGCATTGGTGATATAGCCTTAGATAACCTTAAACCAGGAGAGATGCGAAAACTTGAGAAGTTAGCATAAATTTATTATGACGAAAAATTTTATTATATAACAGACAGTAGTTCAGGGAATTCTTCGGATCCCATGTCTTCGTATGTAAAATGACCCTTATTCATAAATTTTGATACAGCAACACCCTTTATAGCACTCTCTATAGTTCTTGCACTCTCCACAACATTACCGTAATCATCCTCTGAAACAAATATGTGAAGGTCATCCGTTTTGCTTGCCAGATCAGGATCAATATCGAAGTCAAAAAAATCAGTATCTAACTTCTTTTCCGGATCCAGCCACGGGGCTACCAGAACAACCTTACCAACCGATACATTGTTTTCACTAAGCCAGCGAACCAAAAATCCAGCACCACAACTGTGAGCAATCAGTATCGTATCCTTCTCAATATCGAACTGCTCAAACACTTTTAACCATTCGGTATACTCAGGCTTATATGGAGCAGGTAACTCAATCGCCTGTGCAAGAATATCTTTTAAAAGAAGCCGTCGTTGCACCCATGGTATCCAGTGCATGTTAGACGGTGCTGCCATATTCGGATCATAGTACTCTTCTTTTGATGGCATACCGTGCAGTATAATAGCTTTTTTCATATTTCAACCATACCATCATAAAGAGGTTTAAATACTCGATATGGATTTTATTTACTCACTATATTTTGCTTCTGCCCATCCTTTTATCTTATTGACTGTATCGAATCCATCACCCTCAGTATTATCGACAAAGTTTTTCAGCGTAATAGTGTACTCCATGCCATCAGCAGTAAAGTAGAATTTGTTTTTCGAATACTGAAACTGAACTCCTGATTCAGCCCCACTTAGATTTTTCTCACGTGCCTCGGTGTACATTTCTAGCAACGCCTCTGCCTTTTGTTTGTTGTACATAATGTATGTAATTAAATTAAAACCTCATTCTGAAGGTGCTGATATATTTTCACCATTGCGAGCGTGTCCAGCTCGCAGTACGCCAACAGAT
>Ga0136555_1000340_pt1 | contig 19136 bp, 24 predicted proteins | sample AntRauTorckE5432_FD_104927 | JGI IMG/M metagenome (GOLD analysis project Ga0136555, IMG submission 104927) | Saline lake microbial communities from Rauer Islands, Antarctica - Metagenome Torckler E5 #432 | ecosystem: Environmental > Aquatic > Non-marine Saline and Alkaline > Saline | place...
CAGCGTAGTAACCGCGGCCGGTGCTGTAGTTCTGCCGTCACTGGTAGTCGCTGGAACCGCAACGGATACCACCAGCGTAGTAACCGCGGCCGGTGCTGTAGTTCTGCCGTCACTGGTAGTCGCAGGAACCGCAACGGATACAGACCCACCTGGATTAGCAACCGCGGCCGGTGCTGTGGTCCTGCCGTCACTGGTAGTAGCGGGAACCGCGACAGATACAACAAGCGTAGTAACCGCGGCCGGCGCGGTAGTTCTGCCGTCACTGGTAGTCGCAGCGAGCGCAGTATCCGGGAGGGCAGAGAGTGATTTTACGATAGAAATTGATAACCGTGCCAAAATGATACAAACTACACTCAACAACTTTACAATAAGGATTTAAAAAATGCCGTCAATTAATGATAGTTCTGTTAACTCGCAAGCCGATAATCTGGCGAGCGATTACGCTACCGCGACGTTAACCATATTCGCGGGTACTCCTCCGGCCACTATTAACGCGGCCCTATCGGGTAACCCAGTTTTAGCGACTCATACCCTAGCCGGTTTCGGTTCGGCGGGCGCGTCGTCGCTTGGCAGGATAGACGCCAACGCAATAGCCAATGTAACAATAGCTGACACAGGCGCCCCTACTTTTGCGCGATTAGTGTTATCTACAAAATCTATGCAGATAACCGCGGGCACTGCGGGCAGTAATGAGCTAGTTACGTCTAGTAATAGTTACGTCGCGGGCGAGGACTCAGCGATCACATCTCTAAGAATAACCCAACCCGCTTCGTAATGGTTGTTAACTTAACGGCGGCTCGGAATTCTGGGAACCTAACCACGTTTAACGTGGTGGATAGTGACGGCGTCGCGGTTAATTTAACTACACTGGGCGCCACGGTCGTAACAGTCGAAGTATGCGGCCCTCTTATAAATAGCGGGTCCGGCGTTAAAATAGACAGTGGTTCTAGCGATGTGGAATTCTTAGGCGATACCGTATCTATTAAATTCGGACGCTTGAACCTGCGCGCTTCACAAACTTTGTACTACCCCAAAATAAGCTACGTAACCGCGGCTAATACTGAAAAGCAAGTCATTGCGGGCGAGGGGTATAACACAGAAATAAAACTTAAGGTGGTCTGCTAATGGCATGGACCGACAGATTAAAAGAGGCCGCGTACACGTCACCTTCAGGCGTAAGAATTGTTTTTGATTATGAGAATGTGGCCAAAGAATTAGAGAAGAGGACAACCGCGTTTGACTTTCCCGACGCCGACGGGACCTTCGTACAAGACTTAGGAAACTCCGGCCGGCGATACCCGCTTCGCGTATTCTTTTGGGGCGAAAACTACGATCAAAATACCGACGCTTTCGAGGCCGCATTGTCAGAGCGCGGACCCGGTAGATTAGACCACCCACTTTACGGGACTATCGACGTCGTACCGTTCGGCATAATTGGCCGCCGCGATGATCTTAAAACCGCCGCCAACCAGGCTATAGTGGAGGTCACATTTTTTGAGACAATAGGACTAATTTATCCGGCATCTCAGGGCGACCCAGCGAGTGCAGTACTAGCCGCCGTCGAAGAGTATAACGACGCAGCCGCCGGCGGGTTTTCTTCGGAGATAACGTCGATAAGCGCAGTGGAAGAAGCTAAATTTAAAAACGATTACCTCAATCTTTTAAGATCAGCTAAAAGCGGGCTGTCTAGCATAGCAGCCGAGAAAGACGAGGTAGAAAGAAGATTCAACGCCATAAACGACGCGATAGAACAGTCCATAGATGTATTAGTCGGCGAGCCCCTAACGCTGGGGTTTCAGACTTTAGCGCTAATACAGGCTCCCGCGCGCGCAGTAGTAACGGCGGTCGCTCGACTAGAAGCCTATAAAAATCTTGCCCTTGCTATTGTGGCCGACAACGACCCGAGCGACGTTAACGACTCTAACGAATTTCATACAAAAGACTTGTACGCCTCCACGTACGTAACCGGCTCCGTGGTTTCGGTCGTTAATACCCAATTTACAACTAAGTCCGAAGCGCTAACCGCAGCCGAGGAGATTTTAAACCAGCTAGATACGGTGACGACTTGGCGCGACGAAAATTACCTATTGTTAGCAGAAATCGACACCGGCGAGGCTTATCAGAAATTGCAAGAGGCCGTCGCTCTAACGGCGGGTTTTTTAGTCGAGATATCGTTTACGCTAAAGCAAGAGCGCCGAATTGTATTAACCCGTAACAGAACTATCATTGATTTAGTCGCGCAGTACTACGGCAGTATAGACGACCAGCTAGACTTTTTTATAAACTCTAACTCGCTAACAGGCTCGGAAATTCTAGAAGTACCAAAGGGGCGTGAGATTGTCTACTACATATAAGGTGATCACCGGCGACACGTTCGAGAGCGTATCGCGCAAAAAGTACGGAACGGGAAACGAGGCGGGGCTAATAGCTTCGGCTAACCCCGGGACAGACGGGCCGTTAGTCTCCGGAACCTCAATTGTTATACCTGCGCTACAGAATGAGCCAGAGAAAATAAGACAGGCGGCCCCCAGTAACAACGAGGACGAGGTCGCGATACTTATCGAGGGCTCACGTTTTAGATTCTGGGATAGCGTCCGTGTGACCCGCTCAATTGACACAATGGATACAGTAGAGTTTGGGGCGCCATTTGATTCTAACGCGCCGGGGTTTCGCGAGTCCTTCCGCCCGTTTACATTTAAAAACATGTCTATAACTATAGGCGGTCAGCCGCTATTTACAGGGACCATGGTTGCGGTAAACCCACTGATAGAAACTAGCCGGAAAGTATTAACCGTAAGCGGCTATTCGTTACCCGGCGTTTTAAACGATTGCACCCCGCCCGCCAGTGCTTTTCCTCTAGAGTTTGACGACCTCGGGCTAAGAGAAATAGCCTCCGCGTTAGTAGCGCCGTTCGGGTTAAGTGTGGAATTTAAAGTCGACCAGGGCGCAGTTTTTGAGCGCGTAGCCATACAACCGGGCCAAAGAATACTAGCGTTTTTAACGGGCCTAGCAAAACAAAGAAACCTAATTATATCTAGTTCGCCGCGTGGTAAGCTTTTGTTTTTGCGCTCTACTGACACGGGCCAACCGGTCGCAAACTTAGAGCAGGGGGTCGCGCCGGTGTTATCCGTGTCGCCGTTTTTTAGCCCCCAAGAGTATTACAGCAGTATCACAGGATTAGACCCCGTAATAGCAGGGCTAGCCGGGTCTCAGTTTACCGTAAAAAACCCACGGTTATTAGGCGTTGTCAGGCCGCTCACGTTTAACGCGCCGGACACTTTAGACTCGGACGTCAAAGAAGCCGTTAACGCCAAGGCGGGCCGCATGTTTGCGAACATGGTATCCTACTCGATACAGGTCGCAACGTGGCGGGACCCTTCCGGCGATTTATGGGCGCCCGATACAATAATAAATTTAACAGCACCCGACGCGATGGTTTACAATAAATATAAATTTACAGTCCGGTCCGTAGAGTTTAACCGTGACTCGCGCAAACAAACGGCGACACTTAATTTAGTTATACCTGGCGCATTTAGTGGGCTAATACCGGAGTCTTTACCGTGGGACGAATAGCAAAGATATTATCTTTTATTAGAGTGCAGAGAAACGGCGCTAAAATATCAGACGTAAAAGCGGACCCAGGCGGCGGGGCCAACATAACGGCCGAGCATTTTAGCGCACCCGGCGACGACTCCCAGCCAATGCCTGGGGATTATGTCGCATTAAACGCCGATAGCGGCTCGGGCCGAGAATCAGCGCTAGGTTATTTGGACCCACTTAATCCGCCAGTCGCTTTAAAGGGCGATAAAAGAATATACGCGCGCGACGCGGACGGCGCGGTCATTGTTGAAGTGTGGCTTAAAAACACGGGCGAGGCTACAACCAAAAACGGTAGCGGGTCCGTTACTCTTGGGCCTACAGGCTCAATACTAGGGACTAATAACAACGGGTCTTTTGAGCTGCAGGCGGCGGGTGACTTTTTGGTAAATGGTGTTAGGATAGATATTAACGGAGCGGTTACGATCCCCGACAGTCTAACACTGGACGGCAAAGAGATAGCAGGCCATGACCACGATATAGCGAGCGGGTCGAGCGCGCCAGGTCCAACTGAGGGTAATAATTAATGAAATTAGAACAAGGCGACGTTAGCATCTTCCAGACCGACGACGGTGGAGACATACAAGTGATAGACGGGGTCGTCGTACTTGGCGGCGGGCTAGCTACGTCGGTATACCTTTCGTTATTCGGCGGCAACGAAGACGACGACGGCCGCAGAGACAACCCGCGTAGCTGGTGGGGCAATATCGACGAGGTCAACCCGGCCCGGCAGTATAGAAGCGAAACACAGAACTTACTACAGGGCCTACCTGCCACTAGCGGAAATCTACGCCGGCTAGAAGACGCAGCGAGCAGAGATTTAGCGTGGCTTATACAGGGAGACGTAGCCTCCTCCGTAGATGTGGTCGCACGTATACCCGGAATAAATAGGATCAAATTAACTATCGACATAGAGGCCAACGGGTTAGAATCTAGCTTTGAGTTTGTCGAAAATTGGAAGAACGGATCATGAGTCTTACAACGCCTACCACAAAACAGATAAACGAGAACATAATCGCGCAGCTAGAGGCGAGTCTAGGGCAGAGTATACCGATACTACCTAAGTCTTTTCTACGCGTATTATCCAAGGCATTAGCGGGCGTATTTATTCTACTGTATAAGTATGCGGGTTTTATGTTTTTGCAGATATTTGTTAAATCAGCAAGCGATGCGCCGACACTAATAAACGGGCTAAGTATAACGCCCCTAACTCAATGGGGTCGATTGATCGGCGTCGTCGACAGAGTACCAGCCAGCAACGCGGAGTTAATCATTCTCGTGACCACGGAGGCCGCTATTAGTGTTTTACCCTCGGGGTCTCAGCTAGTAAACGCGACTAACGGAGTAACATATATAAGCTTAGGGGCGGTAAACCTACCCGCATCGTCGCAAGTACAGGTCCGAGTAAGAGCCGCGTCCGATCAGCAAGGAGGCGGAGGTGCGGGGGCTATCGGTAATCTACAAGAATTCGACGTGCTAACTTTTGCTAATCCTTTGTCTAATGTTAACCGCTCCGCCGAGGTGCAATCTCAGGTTATAACCGGCGCCGACGCCGAGACCAGCGACGCATACCGCCAACGGGTTATAGATAAATTTCAAAAACCGCCCCAGGGCGGCGCCTACTCGGACTACGAAATTTGGGGCGAGGAGGTTAGCGGAATAATAAACGTATACCCATACACGGGCGCCCCGGGCCAAGTGGACTTATATTCGGAAGCTACGGTCGCTAGTTCAGGCTCGGCGGATGGTATCCCGACCCCCGCGCAGCTTTTAGTTGTACTTAGCTCCGTGACATTTAATGCCAGCGGGCTAGCTAACCGAAGGCCGGCGAATGCTTTCGTAAATAGTCGGGCTATAAGTAGGACGGGGTTCGACGTTCAAGTCCAGGGTATTTCCGTGGATGGATTGGGAGCCGTACAAGAGGCCATAACAACCGCGGTAACAAACTATTTTTTGCAGAGAGAGCCGTTTATACTCGGACTAAGCATCCCCCCAAGACGGGACCGTATAACACAGGGCGCACTTATCAGTATCGTAGATAGTTTGGTAAGCGCTTCGGGTGGTACTTTTACCATAGTAACTGTAACGCAGAATTCGAACGCGGTTAATACCTACGAACTTGGGATAGGTGAGAAAGCAAAACTAGCTACAATAGGGTTTATATAATGTTCCTAGAAGTTATTAAGCACCTTTTACCGACGGCCCGAGCGTGGCGGATAACGGTAGACAAGACGCTAAGACAATTTTTCGAAGGCTTAACGGGCACTTTCGCAGAAATTAGACTGTATGTGGATTTAGTTTGGCTCGACATATACCCGCAAACCACCCGAGACGTGGCGGCATGGGAGGAGCAATTCGGACTACCTAATACCACATTGACCAATCAGCAAAGAAGGGACCGGGTAGATGGGGCTTGGAAGTCTAGCGGCGGCCAGTCCCCCAGGTACATACAGGACTCAATACAAGCCGCGGGATTTAACGTATTTATACATGAATGGTGGGAGCCGGTGGATGTTTTCGCCGCAGAGTGCGGGGTCCCTACTGCAGAGTGCGGGGAGCCTACGGCCATATGCGGCGCTATAATCGGGGTCGCGCAGCCTATAGCGGCGGAGCCCCGGGACCCGTCTAAGGTGCTTACTGATGGTTCCGTCCCCTTCGGTTACTTTCTAAATAGCGGGGGCTCCGTCGCGGTCTGCGGTGGCGTAAAAGCTATAAGCGGAGCAGCGAACGGCGTATCGGGTGGGCTATTAGTTAATAAACCTGCTAAGATTATATATCAAATACCAACCAACCCGGCTCAGTGGCCTTACGTGCTGTATTTCGGCGCGCAGACATACGGCGAAAGGGCTACGGTTGACGTCGCTAGGCGTGAAGAATTCGAGGCGTTATGCCTTAAACTTTGCCCGGCGCAACAGTGGATCGGATTAATTGTGGAGTATAGTTAGCATGGCTTTAGATATAAATAACACTTACGGCGCCAGCACGCCAGCAGACGCGGATTATCCGTACGGCTCTGCTAAAAATGAGACTACGCCCGGGGATTTAGACGGCACGCCTTTAGAAAAAGCGGGCTTTGATGATATTTACGGGCTGATGCAATCCTTGCTAATATGCGCCGGAGTGGTCCCCAACGGAAACCCGGACACGGTCCAAGCGCCGCAGTACTTAGCATCCATATTCAACCTAAGATGGTACGATAAAATAGATTTTGCTGTAGGGACTAAAGTTGTGGCTGGGGATGGTCTAACGTACGTGTGTGGCGAGGCTAGCGGCCCGTCTACGTCCCCCCAAAATCCCGTGACAGAGTCGGCCCCTAGAACTAAATGGTTAACCGAGGGAGCTTTTACCTTCGGGTTAATTAACCCCGTGGGCTCCATACACTTGGCCCACAATTCTATTAACCCCGGTGATCAATACGGGGTCGGTACGTGGGTCCGTATAAAAGGTAAGTTTTTAATCGGGGTAGACGAGTTACAAAGCGACTACAATACAGCCGGCGAGACGGGCGGGACCAGGACGCACAACCACTCCGACAACTTCTCGGTCGCAAACCACACCTTGACATTGTCCCAAATACCGTCGCATAGCCACACATATCAAAGGACTAGCGGGGGAAATAACGGGGGTAGCGGCCAGTCATACCCCCACCAGGTACAAAACGATAGCACCGCTCCGGCCGGGGGCGGGCAACCGCACAATCACGGGTTGTCTGGTAACATAAACAACCGGGATTTACTCCCACCATTTCAATCTGTTTACATGTGGAGGAGGATCGCCTAATGGCCCTTAAACCCAACGAATTATTTATCGGTAAGATAACCGATCCAAGCGCGGCGTACCCTCTCGGGTCTGCTAGGAATGTTACGACACCAGGGGACGGGACGGGCACGCCTCTTGTCGCGGCGCTTCTTAACGATATCTTCGGGTTTCAACAAAGCCTATTAGCCGCGGCGGGTATAACGGCTAACGGCGATCCTGACAGCGTTACTAATCCGCAGTATAAAAACGCTATTTTAGCCCTTCTATCTAAAAGAGTGGTTCCGTTTGGTACATTGGCCAATGCGGTAGCATCAACTGACGCATCTCTAGTTTTTAATGGCGCAGTATTAAAAATAAAAGACAGGGCCAACGGCATTTTTGACGTGGTTCTAGCATCAGGCGTAACCGCAAACACTTTTAATATTATAGCGTGTACAGGGTTTAACACACTGGCTTTACAGCTTAGGCTGACTAGCGTAATTGATGCCGCTGCAGTAGGTGCAAAGCTTGATAACTCTACAGATGATTTACTAGCAATGAGGGCAGCACACTCAATATGTTTATCCACATTCGCTTCTTTAACTTGGAAAGGCACACCTTACGTTAGCGATAATTTAAGCTTACGCTTTATATCTATTACTGCCCCACTTGGAAATGTCCGAGTTGCAGATAATAAAATGCTAATTCTAGGTGGTGATGCTTCAAGCCCAGAAAATCCAAATCAAGAAATTCGTAAAACATTTAGAAGTGGTGACGACAGCACTGTCCCAACTTGTCAAATAAGAGGCGCAAAAGGATGCAAGATAACTATTCGTGGTCAAACTAATTTTGTTCAGTTATATGCTGATACTAATTCAGACGTAGAACCTACAGATTATTCCATTGCATATAATCATTTTTCTATGTTGCGTGTTATAAAATTAGAATTAACAAATAATCCAAGCAGTGACGGAAGCTCTGTGCAGTGGATTAATGAAAATAGATTTGATTTAAAAAGAACAAACATAATCTTGATAAACGGCACGTATGAACACAACCATAATGTATTTAACACTCCTAATATTGAAGCATCCAGTAGTGTAGTAATTAATATTGAAAAAGGCTCCTCTAATTTATTTTATGATGCAAGACTAGAGGGTGTATCAGGTGCAGAAATCAATTTTTCTGCGGGTACGTGGGGCAATTATATATATGCTACATGGATGGAACACCCCAACAATAGAATGGGAAAATCAAATCCATCTAACGTAACTATTACAGATGCGGGGAACAATAACGCAGTAATATATGATTACAACCAGCAGCTTTTAAAAATACCATTAATTTCTGTATCCGGCAGTATGCAAAATGGTAACAACAGAGATGATGGACTGGCGCTAAGCCCTAGTTTGGGTGGGATTTATCCTGTCACCAATTCAAACTCCTCTCTTGCTAAGACTCTATTAATACCAGTGTTTAAAAATACCGTTATAAACTGCTCATCTGGTGGCAAATATAGGGCCGTAGTTGCTTGTTTTGATTCTTCACGCAAAAAAATAGACGACCTATCTAACACCGACATAGCGTCCCCAGTTTTAACAAGCTTTAATGGCAATAAAGTATCTGTAAATACAGGGGTTTCAGGCTGGGTAATTTATGTAGCAGCTTCGCGGGTTGCATATATAGAGGTGGATATTACAGCTTCTTTTAATCAAACATTCACTGACTTTGGGTTTAATATTAGCGTGAACGCTATGTATTCACCAGAAAATCAATATCAGCAACTACCAAACTCTAGCGATTTTTCAGCATACAACAAGGAAGTTATTTTAGTGACTTCAAAACCCACAAAAGTTGTGGCAAGGGCTGGAACAATTTTTACGGATAGCACAAATACTTGGACAGTTATTAAACAAGTTATTACTCAATCAGACGGTGGTGCGTCATCAGGCGATAGCACAATAGTAGCAGACAGCGTTGCAGGCATGGCTGTTAATGATATTATAGGTATTTTAAAAAATAACGGTTTTACATTTTGGACTACAATATCTGCAATTAACTCGCAAACAATTACCTTAAATGATGCTTTAGATGCTGACGTAACAGACGGAATGATTCAAACTATAAGACTTTCAACTTAAATAAATTAAATTAACTTTATAAACTATGTATAATTTAATAACGTTGTACATAGTTAACCAGAAGATAGTCATGCTAGGAAGTAAAGGTAGAATACTTAACGAGGTTATAAGGGTCGAGGGCGGATACGTCAACGACCCGCAGGACTCGGGAAAAGAGACTAACCACGGCGTTACGGTGGCAATCGCCAGGTCCGCAGGTTACACGGGCTGCATGATAGATATGCCCGAAAGCGTGGCCTTCGATATATTCTCGGATATGTTTTGGGACTCCGTACGGGCCGACGATATGCTCGACTTATCCGAAGCCGTGGCCCGTGAGGTCGTAGATACTTGCGTCAACATGGGCCCGAGCAGAGCGGGTAAGTTTTTACAACGTTCGCTTAACGTGCTTAACAAACAGGCTAGCCTATACCGTGATCTTAAAGTAGACGGCGCTATTGGGCCCTCTACATTGGCGGCACTGCGCGGCTATCTAGACAACAGAGACGAAGCCACACTTGTAAAAGCGTTAAATTGCTTACAAGGGGCTTTTTATATAACACTGGCCGAACGTAGAGAAAAGGACGAGCGATTCGTATACGGCTGGTTTAAAGCGAGGGTGATAGTATGAAGATCTGGGACATAGTTCGAAACGTGGGCAGCGCCGCTTTACAAGTGGCCCTACCTGGGACTGGGTCGCTAATAGTGAAAGCCGTTAACGAGTTTTTACCCGGCGACAAAAAACTAGCCGAAAGCGCTACGGGCGACGAGATAGGATCAGCTATATCTTCTTTGCCGCCAGACCAACAGGCGCAAGTTTTACAAAAAGAATTCGACGTTACTATCGAACAGATACAACAGAGTAATTCTACGTTACGGGCTATGTTAGAAAGCGAGGCTAAAAGTCCACATAGCACGCGCCCGTATATCGCTAAAGGCGCGTTTCACGTTGTGGCCTTCGCGACTATATGCGTGGTGTCGATATGGGCCTACGGGGTTATATCAGGCGATTCTGCGGTAATTACTGCAGTGGTGAATGGATGGCCATTTATACTAGGAACGATAGGTCCGTTAGTAATATTGTTACATTCTTATTTCGGCGTACTTAAGCAAGAGCAGAAAAACAAGCTAGAAGCGGCTAGCGGTCGCTCGACACCGGCCGGCATTTCGGGCATACTTTCGGCACTGTTTAAAAAGTAGGCGTAAATAATGGCTATTCAAGATAAGAAACCTCAACCAGTTAATACCTCGGGCGGACGTGGCAAACAGAGACCGCGCAAAAAAGACGATCCGCAGTATACAGCGCCGAAGAAGTAATGGACCCGCTAAGTTATTTACTATTCGCTATACTTTTAGCGTCGGTATGTCAGCCAAGCGCGGAAAGGATATTCGCCGCGGTTGTTTTTATTACTTTTACCCTTGTACATGAGGTAACATTGTCCTCGACGACGGGCTTTACTTACTACGGTACAGCGGCCCTATTTAATCTGCTAACGATACTATTTACTAGCGGCATTAATCCTCTGCCTAAAATGGTTTTAACTTTGCACCGTATATGCCTCGCGGCGATTTTGGTAAACGCGGCCGGGTGGGTTATGTGGTTTTTATACATGTCGCCGGCGGCATACAACGCTTTATTTTTCGCCCTATACGTTTGGGTGATCATAACCCTTATACATAGGACGGGTCTAAATGTGGGAGGTCTTACAATGGATAGGTGGCATACTTGCTTTTGTTTCAATCGGCTTACGTGGTCTAAGTTGCTACAGAGCCACGGTATCAAAGTATGATAATCAAACAGGTAGTAAGCGAAGTGGTACAAAATCCGAGGATAGCGTCGGCAGTGGCGAGCGCAACGACCGGGACGGGCCTCGGGACGATACTTGATTTAATACCGAATGATATCGGAAAGTTAGCGACTCTTATCGGTATCATTTTAAGCAGTGTTTTAATATACACGCATTGGAGAAAAGGTCGCATTGAATACGAAAAGACTAGGTTAGAAATATTGCATTTAAAGCAAAGAGAAGCGGAACGCATAGAAGCGGCCCGCGGCAGTGATTAAGACTTAACCTCCTCCACATCTTCGATACTAAGCCCGGACATACGGGCGACCGCGTCAACTGTTAGAAAACCCGCGTTGTAAAACTCCTCGACAATACGCCCCATACACCCCCGGTTAGCGTCTATGCGGCTAGCTTGGTCCTGTATGTCCGTCGGGCTTAGTTGGTCCTCTTCGGCGTTTAACGCATTCACCAGCACGTCTTTAGCGGAATTAATCAGCATCATACCGTTAGCCTGTTTAACTTTTAGTAGAGTAGTCAATCTTTCAACTCCTTAATGATCACAATGTGGTTAATAAATGGCGCGAAAGGTGAGAACGTGGCCGCTCTAGACGCGCCCGCCTCGGTCCTTACGACCACCCAATCAGCGCCGGCAGCTTCGACCCGGACCGTCTCGCAGTTTAGCCCCTCGTCGCCTAAAAGCTTCGCGCCGTTCGTGCCTAGTTTTATCAAGTGACCCGGTAATATTTGCGTCATTTTTTTTTAGTCCTTCCTATATCGTTTACCGCGCCAGCCACCGGCCGCACGAATTGGCCAGTCTGAGGCCCAGTCGGGCATTATTGCCATTAATCTTTCGAACTCTTCTACCGACCCGGTGCCGGACACTACCTCGCTAACAATTTCGTCGTGGACATGTAAAGCGATAGAATACCCGGCGCGCTCTACGTTTTTGAACGCAAACGTAAGCACGTCGCGCGCTATAGCTTGCGTAACATTTTCTGTTAGTTTACCGCCGTACGTCTCCAAGCGCATCCAACCCTGGGGGCCCTTTTTATAGTCAGAATTCCAACCCATATAAGTTAGTTTTAACACTTGTTTACCCCACGGCGTTACGTCCGGGTGTAGTCTCGGGGCATGGTACGACAACTTTCGGCCGCTTAGTAACTGGCAGTAAAGCACGTCACCCTTAACGCCAAACGTGATCCCGTTATAGCTAAAGCACGTCCCGGGGTTTTGCACTGCGGAGACCGCGGCCTCTTCCATACCGTACCAAAATTTTACAATCATTGGCGATTCTTTGCGCCACGCTTTTATACTATGGCGTATCTCGTCTTCGCCTAAATGCTTATCAGCACCGAAAGCCAGCCAAGCACCGTAACCGCCTTGATACCCGGATGCTAACTCGGCGACTTTACCTATCTTTTTGCGTAGCGGGTGGTGGTCCCCTGTGTCTTTTTTATGCTGGATAAGCTCCTCGAAGGGTACGCCGGATATTTTAGCCGCCGACATTTCGTAAATTTTGCCGTGCGTCCTAAAAACATCAATCCGCCATTTTTCGCCCGATATCATAGCCAATACTACGGCCTCGATAGCGGAGTAATCCGAACAAATAAAATCGCAACCGGGCGCCGCGCTAAACAACCCGCGGAGACAGCCGGATATTGTGGCCACAGCATCGCCGAAATAATGCTCGACCCATAGCAGGTCGCGTTCCCTAATTATCTCTAAGGCGTCTTCTACTGCGCCGATACACCATTCCGATTCAGAGCTAAACGACTCGGGAGCGTGGCACCACGGGCACGCGTCGAGGTGCGGGCCGTAGTACTTCCCGCAACCGTTTATAACGTCGCAGCGTCTAACAGGCGGGCCACTATTCGGGAGGTTTTGAGGCTGGGGGCCACGACCCGCAAACCGACCGGTCCGATCAGCGCCGCAGAATGCGAACAGGTCCCGGAGTCGGCCGTCGTTAGATATGCGCCTAGATATAGCGAACAATTTTTTTACACTAGCGGCCCCAATAAGTGCCCGTATCTCTAGTACTCGACGAGTGCTTCCGGGTAAGTCGGTACGTTTTAGCGCGTCGTCTACTTCGTCCGCGCCTAAGCTAGCCATGTGGACGCCATTCTCGGCGAGCCATGCGCCCATTTTAGCCACTTTCCCCGCGCTATCTACTTGGCCCGCGGTTATAGCGAAAAGCTCAGCGGTGTATTTTGTGTGGGCTTGCTCGACGACGGCTATACAATCGTTTAACGCGGCGGTGTCTATATGCACTCCGCGAAAGTTTATACACTGGTCTAACAGCCACAATTCTAATTCGTCGGCGCTTAGGTCTGGTATGACTGCAGAGACGGCCGACTCTGCGGCTATGTCGCCAAGGTTGTAGTCACATAAATTAGCATAATCGACCGGGTCCTCTTGGGGGCGTATCCGGCGGCGCGGGTCTTTTTTAGACGGGTTTTTAGGTTTAGAGAATTTGTTAATTAGGCGCATACCGTCGCCAATCTTTTGATCGGAAACCCGCATAACTTCCGCAGCCTTGCCAAGCTTACCGGGCAAAGAAAACGCCCTTGATTTGGCCATTGCGTCGCGTAACTGCCAATAAGGCAAAGGCGGCCAGCCCATGCGAGAGCATACGCCGTGCCAGATATGCCACTCAAAGGCACTGTTCCACGCCTCTAGTAATCCGCCGTTAGCAATGTGGCCGAAAAGTTCCTCGGGCGGTGGCATCCCTGGCAACCACATACGCGACCCAACGCCGTCCTTTAGATTATACGCTAGGCTTAATACCTCGGTCGACGGATGCTCAGAATATGCGGACGCGCCGACCGCGCCCAGCCCATGGGGCGGAGACTTAGTTATCGACGCCCATTTGTTAGCCGCTTCGTCGAACGTGTAGCCCGCCTCGCTGTAGGTCTCAAAATCAAAGTCCGGTAAGACCGTAGAGAAACCGCACCCGGACGGAAGACGGTCGCCGGCCATGTGGCCTAGCATAACTTTAAATTCTTAATAATAATCCCATACGCCGCGCCCGCCACAAATAGCATAGCGTTAGTATCTACGTAAAAAAAATTGTTTAGTAGTGTACTTATCGACACAGCCACTAACATAAAAAAAAACGCTATAAATAGCCCCCAAATGGCCTTAGATAACTCAACTAACATGATCAGGACCCCCTATTGTGTAAACGCCCGATATCTCTTCTAAGCTGTCATCGTTAATAATGAGGACCGCTAGCTCGGGAAATAAAAAAGGCGCGGCTTTAAACGACCCTATTAAGGAAACTATAGCCGATTTAGAAAGGCACTTATAAGAGCATCCGTAAGAAGTTAAGTAAAGGTCCTGAGTACCCCCGCAATGCTCGGGGTTTGAGACCTTATTTAAGGATATATCTTCTGAGGCAGCAAGGCCGGAGACGACCGAATCCTCGTCCGAGCAAACGACCATAATACTAATGTTGTTTGACATATCTACAACCCCTCTTTGTTAGGGTTTAGGGCCTCGCTTTTGCCCCATATGAAACGGGCGGCGTAATACGTAGCCTTTATTTTAGAAATAAAACTCAGTTTAGACACCATAATATACTTAGGATTTTGGACCCCCCCAGGCGCCGAGCTTTTGACGCGGCATTTAACGAGGTCTGAATTGTGGCTAAGTATAAGATTACCCCGCAAGTCGACAATCTGCTTACCTGCTTTTCTGTAGTAATACATAAATTTTTCCTAAAAAAAAGCCCGCCGAAGCGAGCCATATTATCGTATTTAAGCGCGGGCTAAGGCGTGGACTTGCTCGACGGTGTAACCCGCCTGAACTAGTACGGCTTCGGTAAATGCGACGCCGTTAGCGTCCAAGTATTTTACCTCAACAGGCGCGGCGGCGGGACCGGCTAAAAAGTCCGGGGCGGGTGCTACGGTCCCAGGTGCGGGAACTGCAGGACCGCCAGGCAGAGCAGCAGCGGCAGGCAGAGCAGCGGCGGCGGGCAGGGCAGCGGCGGCGGGCAAAGCAGCGGCAGCAGGCAGAGCGGCAGCAACGGGGGCGGCCTGCGCGATAGGCGCAGTGTTAACCATTGGCGTGGCACTGGCTCCGGCGGGTAACGCCCCGACTACTGGGGCCGCACCGAATACCGCGTCGCCACTTGGCCCCGTGGTTATTACATCGCCGTAGGCCACTAGCTCGACCATAGAATGATTTAAGAATATACCGGGCTTTTGTTGAGACCCGTTGCCCTTTACGCTTCCGTAAATTCGCACAAAATAACCGCGCTTAAGCATCTCGGGGTTAGTGATCAATTCCGCACCGCCAGCCGTGTAGCACTTAGGCGCAAAACCGCCGGAGAAGTTAAGAACCCAATTACCCGGAAAGTTATCACGGCTAGCCGGTGTAACGCCTTTGGTGTTTGGGACCGTGCTATCACCGTCGGTTAGCTTAAATGCAAACGCAGGATTAACGCAGTTACCAGCGGCGTCGAAAAGGTTAGGGAAAGAAGCGCGCGCAGTGTTAGAAATCTGCGCCCACAACTCGGCGAACGCCGGATCGATTTTAGGGATTGCAAGCCCCATAAAAAAATCTACCCGAGGTTGCCCGGCGTTAGGGCCGTTTTTAATTAGTAGCGGCTTACCTTCGGAGTCGGTTGTCTGGGCTTCGAAACAGTCGCCTTGAATTAGACGGCCTACCGGGGTTAATATTTGAGTCAATTGTGTCATTTTTTAAATACCTGTTTAGCTTTGTTTAAATTATCCGGCACTATCTTTAGCCCGGTAGATGGTCTCGTACTGTACGCAGTAATGACGGCGCCGTCAATACCTAATTCTTTCGCCTGGTTAGGCGTTATCGCCTCGGGCTTTTTGCAAAGGTCTATGCCTAGCATCTCGCCTAAGGATATTATTTCTTCAACCGGCCGCGACCATGCGGTCCGACCGACGCCTTGCTCCACGCTCCAACCCGGGACCAATGCCCCCGAACGTATAAGCCCCTTAACTTGCTCCTCAAACCCCGACTCTAGGAATTCTAATTGCTTGCGTGCGCGTTTAACAATGGCCAGTTGTACCCCTATCGCTTCAGGGCTCAGGTTTACGGGCGTGGCCTGAGAAACAACCTCAAACATGCCCATGCCGGCCTTCAATGCCGCGGGGCAAGAGTGGCGGCCGACGCAATACTTGCAATGCTCGCCGGTTTTAAACTTTGCGTCCGGGCCTAACGACTCGGCAGCATTAGCGGCCATGTGGTTAAAATAGCCGCGAAGGTCCGAAGCCATAACGGCCCACTCTCGGACAGGGCCGTCGCGGTGATGCGCTCTCGGTTGCACAATGCGGATATGCACTCGGGTTTTTTGGTCAAGATTACCGTCTATGTCTAACTCGTCGAGTATACCCGCAACGTAGTCCATAGCCTGCCAATTCTCGAACGCCTCGACCACCTCGAAACCGTGTTTAAAATCCCACACATACAAAGAATTAGAGGTCGGGTCGTATAGCCTGCAATCGGGCGTACCGTTGTTAAGCTCATGGACCCGAGGTATTTTAACCCGCTCCTCAATCTTTAAATACCCTACGCCAAAAATACCGGTTTTTCTCATAATTGAGATAACGTCGTCGGCGTATACCATGGCCGATTTAAACATAGTATCCGTAAATATAACGCCGTTAGAGCCCGTTATCCCTACCCAGTCGGCCGCGGTGTGTCGTTGTACGCCGTTAGTTTTAGCGTCGGTTATTATCTCCGACCCTATCTCATGGGCCGCGGTCCCTTCTTTAGCGTGGACGTTTTCCTCGGTCTCGGGGTACGTCTGCGCCATAAGCGCCCAGCCGGTGCAACCGCCGGGCTTCCCCCATATCGCCGCAGACGACGGGGGGAGCATAGTTAGCGCCACGATTATAGGCCTAGAGCTTCGGCTACGGCCGGTACTAAATCGGGCCTAGACGCTAAGAGGGCCACGCTCGGGAGACCGCAGGCATTTACAACCGCTAAAACCATGGGGGTATCTAATTTAGCCGCAGTGATCGCGCTCATAAGAGCCGGGAACGTGGTTATAGATACAGCAGGCGCGGGACTAGCAGGCGCAGGACTAGCAGGCGCGGGACTAGCAGGGACGGCAGTATCCGGCGTAGGTCCGGCCACAACCGTGGCAACGTTTCCCCCCGCGCTCATTGCGGCGCGTAGCTCGGTCTCTACTTCGGCGACAAGTACAGGGTCTACATTGCGTTTCATTTTCCAGCCAAACGGCTTTTTAGCTAATTTTCCTTTACTACTTCCATGTATCCTAACGTCCCAAGGGACCAGAGTATCAGGGTCGTTAACGCTGGGCGCCGTATCAACCCCGGCCGGTGCCGTTGCATCCGGTACAGGCGAAACCACTTCCGCCGCAGAGGTGACAGGCGCAGCCGCAGGGAGAGAAAGTTCCGTCGCACCATTCGCAGACTTTGGGGCGCCGAATACCTCGGTAGCTTCCGGGCCCGGGCCGTTTTGAACGTCGGCGCAGTCCCCGCCTATTGTGTCGCCTTCGTTATTTTGCTCGCGCGGTGCGTGGACTTCGACGGTCCGGCCTTGATGCTCGTATGATTTAGTTATCTTGTCTATACCAGCGGCGAGCGGGGATTCTTTGGAGTAGGCCCCTTTTGTAGTCGGGTTTTCATGCGTTAAATCGACGGCTAGGCCGTGGAGCATATCAGAGGCGCGAGTTAACGCGGAGTGTGTTAATGGTATCGTTAATGTTATAGAATTCATTTCGTCGTTTTTCCTTTAGATTAGTGTTTGACGGGGGGGATATTATAGCGTAATGTTTACGCCGTCAACAACAAATAACAAAAGGTTTTAAAAATGTCTCAAACAAATGTAAGTGTAACACTCGCCGCTTTTGACGTTCCTAGCATCCTTGTAGAAGAATGTAAATCTCTTAGTAGTATAATAAAAAAGTCTTCCCGCGGGTTTAAAATGCCGCCGATAGGGCCCGGTTTATTAACCGCCTCGCCGCCGCCTTTTAACCCTAGCGAGTGGCACGCCCCGATAGTGGCCCCGCGTGAATTCTTATTATCTGAGGTTGAACCCCACATATTACTACAAATGTGTGAAGCCTACCGTTATGAGGTGTTTAAGCGCGCCGGTAAGTCGGATTGGCTGCTAAATGTTCCCCGTGAAGAGGACAATTCTAAGGAGACCGTTTCTATGTCTCAAGAGGACCACAAACTGTACTTAATCGCGCGAATAAAACAAGTAGAGATAGCCGACGAATACGGGTTTTCTTTACCCGAGGACCCGTTTGTAATTAACGTTAAAAAAAATGCTAGCAGCGACGCCGAAAAACAAGCCGAAGCCCGCGCAAAAGAGCGTGCCGTGTGGGTGGCTGGGGTGGGCCGGGCTCAACTGGCGACGGAAAGCGCTCGGTGACTACCCATTTAAGGCCCTACCAGGCGGACATGAAGCGGGACATATACGCGGCGTGGTCTTCGGACTTCCGCAATGTCCTCGCCGTGTTGCCTACCGGGGCGGGTAAAACCGTCGTTTTTTCTGACATTGTACGCGAACATAAAGGGGCTAGTTGTGCTATCGCTCACCGTCAAGAGCTAGTTAGCCAGATATCTATGGCACTGGCTCGCGACAAAGTCAGGCACCGCATAATAGGCCCTAAAAGCGTTGTCAAGCTATGCGTTAATTTACACATGTCGGAGTTAGGGGTCAGCTATTTTGACCCGTCTAGCGCTTGCGCGGTTGCGGGGGTTGATACCCTCGTCAGGCGGTCCGAGGAGCTAGCCGACTGGCTTAACTCGGTCACGCTATGCGTCCAAGACGAAGCGCACCACGTACTAGACGGGAATAAATGGGGCACTGCGTTTAAAATGTTTCCTAACGCCAGGGGGCTAGGCGTCACCGCTACGCCACTGCGCGCGGACGGTAAAGGGCTCGG
>Ga0136555_1000349_pt1 | contig 18896 bp, 14 predicted proteins | sample AntRauTorckE5432_FD_104927 | JGI IMG/M metagenome (GOLD analysis project Ga0136555, IMG submission 104927) | Saline lake microbial communities from Rauer Islands, Antarctica - Metagenome Torckler E5 #432 | ecosystem: Environmental > Aquatic > Non-marine Saline and Alkaline > Saline | place...
GGATTATTTAGATATTCATAGTTTGGAAAGTGGTTTTTTAGTGATTTTTGATAATCGAAAGAAAAAGCTGTGGGAATCGGAAACGATTGTCCATGATGGGAAAACGCTTTTTGTCGTTTGGGTGTAATCAATTATAAAATAGAAGTCATTGACGCTGAGGTTAGACGAATTATTAAAAAAATAAGGAAAGGTTATTGAAAAGGATTAAAGCATCATTGTTAATCTTTAATTCGTTCGGTTTAAAGTAATTTATAACCGAAAAATTCGGAACAGTTTATTAGTACAAATTTTATGAAAAAAATAGTTTTTGCAATAGCGATTTTATTGATATTAGGAAGTTTTACGAATACGGAATGGATGCAATTTCGAAATATTGATGGTCGATTTAAGGTTTTGATACGAGGGAATTTGGTGGAAAAAATGGCGACAATTCAAACGGAAATTGGCATGATTGAATCACATCAATTTGTGTATCAACCAGCGGAAAAGGAGGAAAATTTGGCATACATTATTATGTATTACGACTTTCCAAAAGGTGGAATGCACTCCGATTCGACGGAATTACTCAAAGAATTTTTTGATACAACGGTCGAAGAAGCGGTGACAAAACTGCAAGGAATGTTGGTATATCAACACGATTTGGAACACGAAGGCTATGCAGCAAGGCAGTGGCGAGTAAATTATTCGGATAATAAAGTGGCGATTCGCAGCCGTGCATTCATGGTCAAGCAGCGTTTTTATTTGCTGCAAACGATTGGCTTTACGGACATTGAGCAAAATAACGTGAGTGAATATTTTATCAATTCATTTCGATTATTGGGCGAGTAATGACAGGTTTAAAAGGTTTGCTAAACTTTCATAGTTTGGTAAACCTTTTAAATTTATAGTTTAGTATTATACATTGTTATTAAAAATATTTTCGATATTGTGGCAGTTTTAAATTGATAATCAGCTTTTTAGCTACAATCTCACCATTTTCCATACATATAGATAAGAGTAAAAGTTAATAAAGTATTCCATATAGTTATAATTAAAATCAGACCAAGACATGAAAGCAGGAATTTTTGTAGATGCCTCGAATATTAGCGTAAACGGTGGATATTCCATGCGTTACGATGTTTTAAAAGATTATTGTTTGCAAGATAATACGCAGTTATTACGCCTAAATACTTACTTGGCGTACGATTCCGATAGGGCAGAAACCGATTTTGAATACCGAGAGCGGCAGGTCGCTTACCATTCGGTTTTGAGAAGTTTTGGGTTCAAAGTAATTACCAAAACTATCAAACGATTTGTCACGGAAGAAGGCGAATTTGTCAGCAAAGCCAATGCAGATATTGATTTGGCGGTAGATATGTTGTTACAATCAAATAATTTAGATAAAATATTTTTATTAACAGGCGATAGTGATTTTGAAAAAGTGGTGCAAGCCGTTCAAAATAAAGGGGCGAGAGTCGAATTAATTGCTTTCAAAAATGTTTCTCGAACGCTAAGCCATGAGGTTGATTTTTTTACTTCTGGTTATTTAATTCCGAATTTAATTCCAATAAAAGACCAACATTCTAATAATTGGGGACGAGAGCATTTTAGAGTTAGGGGAACGTGTTACGCGCTTCAAGACGGATTCGGTTTTATGCGTTATTATGATTTGGATAACAAACATCAAGAAATTTTCTTTCACTTTTCGCAATTACCGAGAGGCATTCGCCCTCGCTTAGAGGAAGTTTATGAGTTTACTTTGGCTCAAAATCTCCGTGGCGATGGTTTGATGGCGACGGAAATTGAAGTGATATAAAAAGTTGGCAGTTGGCAGTTTTGCAGTATCGCATAACTGCCAACTTTTTTTAAACTCGTTCAATAATTGTCGAAATTCCCATACCGCCGCCAACGCAAAGCGTTATCAAACCTCGTTTTAAATCTCGTCTTTCCAATTCGTCCAACATCGAACCAATCAAAATTGCACCAGTTGCACCGAGCGGATGCCCCAAGGCAATCGAGCCGCCGTTCACATTAAAAATATCATTTGGAATATTAAAATCCTGTTGAAACTTCAAAACTGGAGCAGCAAAAGCCTCGTTCATTTCCCAAAGGTCAATATCTTTTGGTTGCAATCCCGCTTTTTTGAGGGCTTTGAGCGTTGCGGGCGTTGGGCCTTCCAGCATGACGGTTGGTTCTGCTCCCGAAATTGCTGCACCAACGATTTTTGCACGAGGAGTTAAACCTAATTCCGTTCCTTTTTCCAAACTACCAATCAATAAAAGTGCCGCACCGTCAACGATTCCCGAAGAGTTCCCTGCGGTATGAAAATGATTAATCGTTTCCAACATTGGATATTTTTGAAGGGCAATCTCATCAAAACCAGTTTCGCCAACGTGAGCAAAAGCAGGTTTTAAAGCCGCCAAAATTTCCAAAGTCGTTTCTGGGCGAACGTATTCGTCATGGTCTAAAATCATCAAACCATTTTGGTCAGTAACAGGAATTAAAGCATTCTTAAAATAATTATTTTGAATGGCAAAAGCTGCCCGTTGTTGAGATTGAAACGCATATTCGTCCAATTTTTCCCGACTAAAATGCTCTTTGGTTGCCAATAAATCTGCTGCAATACCTTGCGGCACGTAGCGAATTTTAGTACTCACAACTGGGTCATAAACCATTGCGCCGCCATCTGTTCCCATCGGCACCCGACTCATACTTTCGATACCGCCAGCCACAATCATATCTTCCCAACCAGAGCGAATTTTCATCGCTGCCAAATTCACGGCCTCCGAACCTGAAGCACAAAAACGATTGATTTGCATCCCTGCCACATCTTGCCCCCAACCAGCGTAATAAGCTGCTGTTTTCGCAATATTGCCGCCCTGTTCGTCCATTGGCGTGACGCAACCCAAAATCACATCTTCGACCTGTGTGGTATCCAAACGTAACCGTTTTTGCAAGGCATCAAATAGTGTTTTTAATAAATCAATCGGTTTGATTTCGTGCAACGAACCACTGGTTTTTCCCTTGCCACGAGGCGTTCGGACAGCATCAAATATGTAGGCTTCTTTCATGGTTTTTATTTCTGTAACTAATGGCGTAAAGATAATAAAAATTGGGTGTAAAGGATTTTAGATACAAAGGTTTATGAATTTTAAAAATGTATAATTTGTCTTGAATTGTGTTAATTTATGTTTAATATTGAAATGAAATGCGCCTCAATGTCAGAAAAACAATTAAAATTGATGTTAATTAAGGTGAAGGTTTGGTGAATAAGAAAAATTATATCAATCTTTGGTTTTATAAAAATTCTCACTGCTAAAATTTACAAATAAATACCTTAATATGCGTATAACTCTATTATCTATTTTATGCGTTATTTCACTGCCTGCATGTTTCATCTTAGATGATTCACCTAAATTTGAAATTGCAGAATCCGGATTACATTATCATTTTCTCGAAAAACACGAGGATAAAAAACCTCAAGTTGGTGACGAAATCTATTATTCCATGACCGTAAGGCGAGGAAATGAAGCATTAAGTAGTAAGCATAAAAAGGAATTAATGCCCTTGTCACCAAAGAAGAATCCAGTATTGCAAGCCTTCAAAATTATGGGTTTGGGCGATAGCATGACGATTGCTCTTTTGGTGGATTCTTTACCAAAACGAATGACGAATAAATTTGAATCGGGTGACACAATGTTCGTTGATTTAAAAATTTTAGATATTCGCAAAAAGCAAGATATTGATGAAGAATTAATGTTGATGCAAGATAAGGCGGAACGAGTTGCTATCAATGTCAGAAAACATATCACCAATTTTTTAGATGGAAATTTGGCGTGTACCAAAACAGAATCTGGTTTACAATACGTCATTGAAAAACAAGGCGAGGGAAAATCGGCTAAAAATGCCAAAAGGGTTTCCCTACATTATGCAGGTTTTTTGCCAAATGGTGAAGAATTTGAATCGACTTTTAGGCGAGGAAAACCAAAGGCTTTTTATTTCGATAAACGAACGCAAACTGTTCCTGGCTTCGCAGAAGGTTTACGATTGTTAACCGCAGGAAGCAAAGCAACTTTAATTATTCCTTACAGTTTAGCTTATGGCGAAAAGGGTAGGGGGCCTATTCCACCTGAATCTGATATTGTTATTTATGTAGAATTATTAGAAGTCTATTGAGTTTAGGAAACAAACCGATACGGTTTAGGCAAATAGAAAAGGGTTCAACAACTGTTGAACCCTTTTTTATTTTATGGCAAGTTATAATATCAAATTTAGAATTTAAAGAAACGAGCTTTTAACCCGACTGTAATTCTAAAATTCTCATTATCAGGGAAATAGCCACCAATCTCTAAACTAATTTTTTTCTTACCCAAAATGACTGCTCCATAATAACCATTATTGGCATCTGCAAAGTTATATTTAAAATCATCCATATACCACCCGTAACCGCCCTGAATACCAACTACTTCGGTCAAATTTAAACGAAGATAACCGACAACAGGGGTATATTGTGCGTCATTAATTACTTGAACATTTCCTAATGCACCAATGGAAAGTTTTTTGCCAAAGTTAAATATCGCATCAACCTGTCCGCCGTAGCCCAAATCTTTTGCTTCGTTACGAACACCAAAACCTCCTACATAGAGATTGAAAAAACCCCGTTTTGAGGATTCTTGCTGTGCTGCATTTGAGGTAGAAAGAAAACTGGTTGGACTTGTTAACACTGTACTTGAATAGTTAGATAATGCTAAACGGTTGGATTGTGCAGAGGTCGCTAATTGAAAAAACGCTAACCCGATTGCTAATAAAAATATTTTTTTCATAGTTTTTAATGTATTTGAGTGTTTTTGAAAGGACGAAACCTATAAATAAATTGACTGTTTTTAAGTGATTTTATTTTGATATTCGTCTGGTGTACGAACGAATAAAATCAACTTACTTCAATTAAATCCAAAATGCTTTTATATTTACTATCTTACAATAATAGCATTATTTTTTTAAAAGAAAAAATCAGAATATGTAAAAAATGTATATTTTGATTTATCGTTGGAATCGCTTTATTTAACGTTAAAAATCGAAGTTTAATTATTTAATTATAGGATAAAAATAGAGTAACGGAATAGTAATAATAAAATAAAAAAGCCTTTCCGATATGGAAAGGCTTTTTTGTTTACTAAATTTTAGCATTTAATTTTGGCTCTTTGACAATTTCTGCACGTAGCGGCTACTTTAGCTTCCGAAAAGTCTCAAAATCCCTGCGGCAGCTAAAGACAGCCGTTACGAAAATCTCAATTTATTCGAATTTTGCAGAAATTGTCAAAGAGCCTTAATTTTATTAATTATTCTTCATCACTTAATAAATTGATACGCCAGTTGACCGGTTAAAAAACCGTCAGCTCTATTCATTTATCGTACTAATAATAATTCACCTTTGACTCGAATCACTTCGCCATCAGGCATCTCTAACTGTCCGATATAAATATAAGTATCTTGCGGTTGTTCCATACCATTTGCATTTCCGTCCCAACCCGTTCCGTCAGGTTCATTATACATCACCTGTCCCCAACGATTGAAAATTAAAAATTCTTTGATAATAATTGGGCCTTCGATGATTGGTTTAAAGTGCGTATTCTTACCATTTGGAGTGAAAGCATTCGGAATACCATAAGACACCGCATTATCCGCTGTAACGGTAAATGAAATACTCACTTCACAACCATTGGCATCAGTTGCCGTGAAAGTATAAATTGTTGTTTCGGTCGGAGAAAGGACAACATCATTCGAACTTGGATTACTCACACCCGCAATTGGCGACCAAATATAAGTAAGATTTGAAGGTAAAGTCGTCCCTATATTTGGTATCACATCAATTGTAATTGGTAAGGTTTGACCATAATCCAGCGTTTCATCTTGTTGGCTGCTAACGCTAAATGTTGGGCTGATATTCACCGTTACGGTTGAGGTCGCAGAACAATTATTTTCATTAACCGTCAAGGTATAAGTCGTCGTTTGAGTCGGTGAAGCGGTTGGCATTGCAATACTTCCATTATTTAAAGTTGTACTCGGCGACCAGCTATAAGTAGCCGTTCCATTGCCCGCCGTTCCAATTTCTACGGATTCATCAACGCAAATTGTCCTATCTGTACCTGCGTTTGCAGTTACTTCATTAATGGTTACGGTCACGGTATCGGAAACTTGGCAACCATTAATTGTCGCATTTACCCAATATTCTCCTGATTCTGTTACGACGGTTGCGAGTGATGTTGAGCCGGTACTCCAAAGTGCATTGGTGACGTTACCGCCGACGCTCAAGACTGCTGGTTCGCCTGCACAAACGGTTATATCGCTGAGACCAATATCCAAACGATAATTTGAAAAATAGCCATAATTCGCCCCTGTTCCTGTTGAAGCCAAAAGACCTAAATGAAATAAACCTGCTGAGTTGGTCAAAATACTGGCATTCAATCCAATAGCGGTTGGTGGAAAGTTCTTTTTAGTAAAGACCAAATTACCGCCAGTTCCTGGAACAGGTTGAAAATCCGAAGCGACCAATAAATTTGGATTGCCATTCAATACAAAACTACCTTCATTACCACTTTCGGTCACAACTATTAAATCAAAAGGCTGCGGACTGGTGCGAATAAAACCGACTTTGGAAGAACCCGTGCAGCCAATAGGCGGCAAAATTGCATCGCCAAATTCATTCAAGACACCCGATAAGTGCATCACATAAACTGGTTTATCACTTTCAATTAATAAGCTATTATTTATAATCGGTTGCATAAATAAATCACCGTCGTTGATAGTCGTTGCAGCAGCAGTTTGACCATCAAAAAATAGATTTGTATTATTTTCTGTTGCGATAATATAAACTTTCTCAACCGTAGAATTTCCTTTAACCGCAACATATTGAGTACCTAACGCACCAACTGGAACGATTTGGTCACCAATCAAATCCCAACTTCCCGACGAGAAAAGCGAATCATCCATTGTCGTTACAGCGATTTTTTTGTTAGCTGTAATTTTCGTCCCCGCCAACGTTCCAGAGGCACTAACATCTGTCGCTCTCGCAGCGTAAGTTTCGCCTCTATTTAATGTAATTGTAAACGGCACATTAGCCGCATGACCGACGACTGAACTGGTCGGAACAATCGTAATTACGGTATTATCCTCGGTCGCAACAATATCAATTTCTGCTGCACCACTATTGTTACTATATTCATTTTGAGCAGGAATTCTAAAATTCTTACCCAAAGCATTTCGTCCTTTCAATGGAAAAATTTCGGCATTATTACCGTTTGCGATTTCATAATATACCGTAATCTCATCATCGGATTCTATTAATAAACCCTTATTCAAAACACTATTAGCAGGTGTATTTTCCAAAAGATTTTTTCTCGGTGTAAAATCAAAAGATTGTACGACATTTAATGGTGCATTGATTTGAATTGGTATAAACGATGGGTTTTGAGGTTGCGAAATCCGAACAGTTGTACTTTGATTAATGGCGACCAAACGCAGTATTATCGGCTGATCACCATGACTTGCGTCAATATCGGGTGCTGCAAACCAAAATTCTGTATCTATTTGGGCGAAAGCCCCCAAAAATAAAAGCTGGAATGTGAATAACGTGATTAGTTTTTTCATAATAACTTGGTTTTTGTGATGATTTATTATTTCATTTTGCTAAGATAGTGTAATAAGGATTTTAGTAAGAAAGTTTGTTTTGATAAAAAATAGGTGTGTGGTAATGTTGTAAGTGAAAATTAAAGATGATGTATAAATGCTGTAATCCGTAATTGGTGAATCAGAAGTTATTAAGAATTAACTTTTATTATTATAATGTGTATTGCCAACCAGCTATTCTCGGTTTAAAAAATTATATAATATATTCGGCTACCCTTCTAAGGTTGTAAGCGTTGGTATCGCCCAAACGTGATAGGAACACAGACAACGCAGAAAAACGCAGATTTTCGCAGACTTTTAAGGTGTAATTTTTAGAACCTTAGAAGAATAGCCATATATTCATATAATATTTAGGTTCATATTATGAATAATTTCAAACCGATATTAGCTGATTGTCAACGGTCATAAAAATATAAGAAACAAGATTGTACTACAATTAATTGAATGAATATAGCGACTACTTCAGTGCTTATTAATAAAAATGAAATAAAAAACCGTATCGGTTTTTTCCTGCCCTAAGACCTTGTGGAAAAAACTGACACGGTTTCACATCAGCGCGTCAAAACCCACGCGCAACCCGCAATTCGCAACCTGTTAGCCATAAATCACCGATTTTTCCACAACCTCGCTAATCAAATTCAGAAACGATTGATCTTTATGGTATAATGGAAACTCCTCGACAGTTTGCCACATTTCCACTTCGCCAACGGTTTTTACAACTCGCAACGTCATTGCTTGAAAATTACCCAAAATTGTGCTGTCCGATTGTTTTAAAAAAGCCTCTTTATTTTCTCTTGAAATATTGCCATAAAGCAAACTCAAATGCGGCTTAAAAGTATAATTCACCAAAGGAAAAAGCGTCGCCAATTCCTCATTTAGTTTTACTAAAACGTCATTTGCATTGGGTTTTAAATAAAGGGCTTGGTAATAATTATTTTTTAATGCCAACTCGCTGAGTGTCAAGTCAAAAATATCCGTCAAAGCAGCCAAAACGCTGATTTGGTACATTGTTTCGTCTGCAAGTTCTTCTATACCTGAAAAAAGCGTGATATGCGGCTCAAACCCAGGGGAGTCAAATTGCAAACTAAATTCATCAATAATCTCTTGATAACGCATCAATTCTCTATCCGAAGGCATTAACCAAATGCTATACATTTATTTCAACTGTAAATTGTGAATTGTGAATTAGTTAACCGTTCACAATTCACAATTAATAATTACTTTAAAAGGTCAATCAAAGTCGCTAAATCGTACTTTTCTTGATTTCCCGTTTCCATATTTTTTAACGTAAAAACGCCTGCTTTCATCTCTTCGCTTCCTACGATGGCAACGAACGGAACATTACGAGCATCCGCATATTTCATTTGCTTTTTCATCTTCGTTGGTTCGGGATACAATTCTGCATTAATACCAGCTCCACGAACTTTTAACAACGCCTTGTAAGCATACATAAAGTTCTCGTCATCAAAGGTTACGAACAATAATTTTAAATTTTGGCTATCATCTTTTGGAAATAAATCCAACTCGTCCATGACCAAATAAATCCGTTCTGCACCAAAAGAAACGCCAACGCCCGAAACATCTTTCAAGCCAAACATTCCTGTCAAATCATCATATCGACCGCCGCCGCCGATGCTACCAACTTGCACATCGTTTGCCGCCACTTCAAAAATACAGCCCGTATAATACGACAAACCCCTTGCTAACGTAATGTCAAAAATAACGTCATTTTTCTGTTCCGAAAGGCTCAACAAATCAAAAACAGTCGTCAATTCTTCGACACCTTTTTTACCAATTTCAGAAACACCATTTTCAAAAATAGCTCTCAAGTCGGCAAGGTTTTTTATAGCTAAAATCGTTTCAATTGTTGCAATAGACGCCTCAGAAATCGTCCGTTCTTGCATTTCTTTACGAACGCCCTCGATGCCGATTTTATCCAATTTATCAATTGCCATCGTCATATCGACCATTTTATCGGCGATACCCGCGGCTTCCGCCATACCTGCCAACACCTTGCGGTTATTGATTTTGATGGTGGTATTAATGCCTAATTTTGTAAAAACTTCATCGTAAATATTCACCAAATCCGCTTCATACATCAACGAATCTGAACCGACAATATCAACATCGCACTGGTAGAACTCACGGAAACGCCCTCTTTGCGGTCTGTCCGCACGCCAAACCGGTTGGATTTGGTAGCGTTTGAACGGAAATGCAATCTCGTTTTGGTGCATGACGACGTAACGTGCAAACGGCACAGTCAAGTCATAACGCAACCCTTTTTCCGAAATTTGAAAAGCCAATTTTTTATAATCGTCCAAATCTTTTGCTTTCCGCAAATAATCACCCGAATTTAAAATCTTGAATAACAATTGATCGCCTTCGTCACCGTACTTTCCCGTCAAAGTCGATAAGTTTTCCATCGTAGGCGTTTCGATGGGTTGAAAACCGTATTTGACAAAAACAGATTTTACGGTATCAAATATATAATTGCGTTTCACGATTTGTTCTGGCGTGAAATCCCTCGTTCCTTTTGGTATTGATGGTTTCATTTTTTAATGATTAATTATTAGTGATTAGCTCTGAACCTGTCCTTATTTACTCCGATAAATTGGGCAAACTTATCATTCATTACGTATCATTTATTACGAACTACTAAATTTAGATTGTGTTAGAAAATATTAAACGCTTAAAAAAGTTCACAAAAGTAGGGAAAAACCGTGGTTTATGGAACGTTCAGAATTGGTTTCGATGCGTTTTTTTATTTATGCTAAATTATTTTTTTTGCTAATGAATTGATTTTTAAATGGTTGCGCGTTTTGAGCGATTTTAAGACGAAAAAAAACTTATTTTTATTGTGGTAAATAGAAAAACGTATTACCTTTGTCCTTCGAGAGGCGCAGGTTTTTGCTCCTATGAACCTCCCCAGGGTCGAAAGGCAGCAAGGATAAGTAGTTGAGCGATTCGCTGCGTTCTCTTATTTTTTTTTTAGCACAAAAGGCTTGTACAGAAAACTGTACAAGCCTTTTGTTTTTTTTGGAAAATAGCCTTTCTATTTTAAAAGTAAGGAAGTTATTTAAGAATATTCAAAATCGATACGCCCCCTATTAAGTTTTCTCTTCCTTCAAAACGATTTAATATTAAAAATATCGTTCCTTCAAAAATAGTTCGTAAATTGCTGTCCCATAGTTGCCATAGTAAAAGTTGTCAACTGTACGCATACACTATAAAGTTACCTAAAGTCTTCACAATTATTACCATTGCAGAATGAGCAAACATGAACTCTATAAATTAATAGAATCCGCACAAAAATTCTATTCGCAGAAAAATTTCTCACGAGCTATAAATGTATCAAAGCGAGTGCTAACATTAGCACAAAAAGACGATACGTTCGATGCTTGGAATGAGTTATATATGGTCTATGGAAAGGCTTTAAGTCTGAAAGGATTTTATGAATCGGACTATTGTGCACTTGACGAAGCCTTGGACGTTATCACTAAAGCGAAGTCAGGGCTTGATTATTACGCTCATTTGTGTCTTGAAATGGGAAAAATATACCTATTTAATAGTGATTTTGATAATGCACTTTACCACCTGTCTCATTCCTTACAAAAAAGTCGTAGAGCAGAACATAAATCCGATGAGTTATTTGCATTGATTGGTCTGAGCGAATATTATATCGAAACGCAAGATTTAGCCACTGCCGAAAGTTATACTGATCAGGCTTTAGCCTTACTTACCGAAGAATCCCCTAAAAAACATTGGATTGAATATTTACAAAATAAAATGATGTTGGGAATTCGGCGACACGATTTTGATATGGTTGCGGTGAATGCAGAGAAGGTATTGAGGTTCAGCCGGTTGGAAAATGATATAGAAAGTGAAATTAAGGCCCTGAATGCGAAAGGTATTAGCGACGCTTTGCAAGGACATTATAAAGAGGCATTTTCAAATTTTTGGGTTGCGAATGAAAAAAGTATTTTTATCGGGTATAAATTATTGACGGCTCGGACGCTCATGAATATCGGTAATATTTTATCGTCCTTGTATAATTATGAAGAAGCGATTAAGCAACATTTAAGAGTTATCAATGATTATGCAGGACAGATTGATTTCTATACATTTACGGCGTTATGTCATAATATTGGTGGAACTTATGTTCAATTAAATGAGGAGGATAAGGCAATTACTTTTTATGAAAAAGGGTTGAAAATTGCTGAAAAAGAAGGGATTCATAAGTTAGAAGCGATTTTATTGTATGAAATCAGTAAAATCTATGCAGATAGGGATATTGAGAAGGCTTTATTTTACGTAAATAAAACGACAGAACTTTTGGAAACGTATCATATTACCTCTGGAATTGAAATACATTCTGTTAATTTGGCGGAAATTTATTTCAAACAAGAAAAGTATGAAGCGGCTTTGGAGAAGGCGTTGGAGAGTTTATCGCTTTGTAAAAAAGTAAAAAATAATAAGACGCTGACACGGGTTTATTTGCTATTGTCAAAAATTTATAAATCGTCTGAAAACTATAAAGAATCTTTGCGTTACCACGAGTTATACCATGATTTAAAAACTGGCTTTTTGCAAGAAATGCGAAAACGACAGACGACTGATTTGGAAATTAATTATGAAATAAAAGAAAAAGAACAACAGATTAGATTACTCCAGACGGGCATGGAATTACAGCAAATGGAATTGATGCACACCACAAAAATAAAAGAGCAGAATATCATCATTCAGCAGGTAAATGAAGAGGTCAAACAATTTGCTTATGCGGTTTCGCATGATTTGAAAGAGCCGCTTAGAATGATTGGGAGCTTTACCAAAATAATTAATCGAAAAATCAAAAAGTTAAATGACGATTCGGTTAATGAATATATGGGTTATGTAATGGAGGGCGTTGGTCGAATGGAAGCGATGCTAAACGGCTTGGTCGAATATGCCAGATTAGGTAAACACTCGGCTTTAGATGTGGAGGTAGATTTGTCGCAATTAATTCAAGATGTTTTGTTGAATTTGCGAGTTCGGGTGCAAAAAAGTAGGGCAAAGATTAGTTTTGGGGTTTTGCCAACTATAAAAACGCACAAAATACTTATTTCGCAAGTGTTTCAGAATCTAATTGCTAATGCGATGAAATTCAAAAAAGAAGGTGTTGTACCAATAATCAAGATTGATGTCGAAGAAAATGCGAAGCAATTTATTTTCAGTATTGAAGATAATGGTATCGGTATTCCAGAAAAATTACAAACAAGAATTTTTGATTTATTCAGTCGATTGCATACACAAGAACAGTACGAAGGTGCTGGAATTGGTTTGGCAATGTGCAAAAAAAGTATTCAACTTATGCAAGGTGAAATTTGGATTGTATCAGAAGTTGGTGTCGGGACGACTTTCTATTTTTCAGTTCCTAAAGTAATTCAACTACCTGAGAACTCAGAATCTTCTGAGTAGCTCCTTCATTAGTCGTTACATATTTCGTCGCAATCGTAGCGGTATTGATATAATTTTTTTCTTGATTTAGAAATTTAACCGTTTGACAAAACCCCTCATAATCCTTAATTGAAAAACAACCTTTTTGCTCAACCAAAGTAACCGCTTCCTCAAATTTTTGGTATTTTGCGCCAAAGATAACAGGCAAACCAAACACAATCGGTTCTAAAATATTATGCAAACCAGCACCAAACGCACCGCCAATATAGGCGATTTTTCCGTATTTATACAAAGCCGATAACATACCAATATTATCAATTATCAAAACATCATGTTTACCAATTTCGGCCGAACTTGTCATTGAATATCGGGTAACTTTCACTTCAATTCCTTTAACTAAATTAGTGATTTTTTCAGTCTTAATTTCGTGTGGAGCGATGATAAATCGGAAGGGTAAATTAGCTGCATTTTCGTTGATAAATTGGGTGATAATCGCTTCGTCAGGCTGCCAGGTACTGCCACAAATAATAATCGGTCGGTCGTCCGCAGTTTTGAATTTTTCGAGTAGTTTAAACTGTCTATTTTCCTTTGCAATATCCAAAACTCTATCCAATCTCGTATCGCCAGAAACGGTAATGTGCGAAAAGCCAACGGCTTCTAAATGTGTTGCAGATGCTTGGTTTTGTACAAATAAATGTGTGAAGAAATTCAAACATTTTCGATGCCATTTGCCGAAAGGCGAAAAGAAAAAATGGTCAGCTCTGAAAATGCCAGAAACCAAAAAAGTAGGAATTTTTCGATGGTGTAATGCTGACAAAATATTAAACCAAAACTCATATTTTACCCAAAAAACCACCGTTGGTTCTACCAAATCCAAAAACCGTTTGGCGTTGCGTTTGGTATCCAAAGGCAAATAGCAAACGATATCTGCGAAAGCGTAATTTTTACGAATTTCGTAGCCAGAAGGGGAGAAGAAGGTCAACAAAATTTTCTCGTCTGGGTATTCCTTTTTGATGCGTTCTATCAATGGACGACCCTGCTCAAACTCTCCTAAAGAGGCACAATGAAACCATATAAATGACTGATTATCAAGGTTCTTAATCTTTAATTCTAAGGCTAAGTCTTGAAATAAATCTCGTCTTCCTTTTACCCATTTTTTAGATTTGGGTTGGAAAAGTGCCAAAATATTAGCTACGAAATTATATAGTTGAATAACAAAATTATAGATATGTAAATACATTTATGTTTTCCGATTCGGAAGTTTTTTTTGAAAAATTAACGTAAAGGTAACGGAATAAAAAGAATAAACCTATGTTTTTTTTAAACTCTATAGGTTTTGTCATAATATTCCATATAAAGGAGTAGAAATTAAATAAATTTAGATTTTTAAAGTGATAATATTCTGATTATCAGTATGATTTTTTATTTTTATTTTTATTAATTATTTTATCATTATTGTTTCAATATTTTTTCCAACGATAATAAAAGTGATTTACCATCATTATCAACGCCTAATTCACTAATTGTACTTTTATTATTTCGCCACAATGCCAACAAAACGAAGTTATCTGCCAAAATTTCGTTAGGGTGAATAATATACGTCGTGTTCGTTCCGATTTGTTCGTAAAAGTTGGCAATTGAAGGCATATCAACGGTCGATGTACCGTTAGGCGTTGTTACTAATTGACCGTGTTCTATTTTATAAAGCGCAAAATTGACAGTGGAATAAAAAGATAAATTTCGATAAATCTCCTGTTTGTTATTGGTATAAATGATTGGAACTGCCGAAAAAATCTCACCAGAATTATCTGAAATATGATGAATAACGGTTGGTGCGATTCCGTTAGGATTTAACAAAAGTCGGTTTTTCAAAGATTCTGGAATGTTCAAAACATCCAAAGGTTCAAAACCAATTGCCTTATACAATTCTATGCGTTTCCAATAGTTGTAGCGTAAATGAATGTGAAAAATTTGTTTCAAAAGAGCGTTAGAAAACTCCTGATCAAGCTTTCTAAGGAGTAAGTTCTCTGGAATAATAATTTGGTTTTCACGAGTATAAAAAACCGATGAACCGTAATGATTCATATTGGTTTTAATAATTTCGACTTTTTTTGGAAAAATATCTTCTGCAATCGCATTACACATCAAAAACGTTTGATGAATGACTTTACGAATGGCGATTTCTTCGCTTTCCGAAACAGGTTTTACACTTGATTTGAGGTGTTTGAGGTAGTCAATTTTGATGACTCCTTCGGAAGTGTGATTATTATTTTTCATTTGGATTTTCATATCCAAAGGGGTTATTTTATCAAAGAAACCTTCGGCTTCGTCCGTTGTTATTGCTTCGGATGCGGCTGGTTCGTCCAAAAAAATAACTTCATATTCGTTACTTAAACTATTTCTATTTGCTGCCTTTTTTGATGAGAAACAAGCGGATACCGTGATTAGACAACCACAAATTATCATAAGTGGAAGTCCTCTGAATTTTTTTTGACGAAACATTTTATCGTTATTTTTGATTCTATTAAACATTGGACATTATGGATTTAATGAAAAATTGATTTTTTTTGCTGTTTTTACAAATATATCGTTGGTACTGGAAAAATAGTAAATATCAAGCCAAATATTATAAAATTATTTCATAAATAATGAATACCTGAAAATGGAAAATACAAGACCTAATTTTTTAGATAGTTTGATTTTGCCGCTGTTTTGGGCAGTTGCACTCTGGACGCTTCACATCGTAACCTTTGCGGGTGGATTTGATTTGTCGTTTTTGGGTGTTTATCCTAAATCTGGGTATGGTTTAATTGGTATTTTTACTGCACCATTTATTCATGGCGACTTTCAGCATTTGACTTCGAATACCTTACCATTAGTTTTTTTGACTTGGATGATTGTTTATTTCTACAAAGAAGTGGCGTATAAGTCGATTGCGTGGATTTATATTTTGACGGGTGCAATGGTTTGGGGTTTTGGTCGAGAAGTCTATCACATTGGGGCGAGCGGTGTCGTTTATGGCTTGGTTTCCTTTGTGTTTTGGTCGGGTTTGTTCGTGAAAGATGTTCGTTCCATCGTTTTGGCGTTGATTGTGACGGTGCTTTATAGCGGAATGTTTTTGGGTATTTTGCCGAATCAAGAAGGTATTTCGTGGGAAAGTCATTTGTTCGGTGCGTTGGTTGGTATTGCGATTGCTTTTATGATGAAAAATCAAATCGAACCTGAAGTGAAACAAGTTCCGTGGGAAGACGAAAAAGACGAAAACAAAGCCTACTTTTTGCCTCATGATACGTTTGAAAAAACAAAATTGGAACGAGCGAGAGCGCAAGAATGGGATTGGGAATCAGATATGACTTAATTGAGAATTAGGAATTAGAAATGTTGAATCAGGAATTTCGATTTGATGCAAAAAACAGAAGCCTTTCAAAACTTAGTTTTGTAAGGCTTCTGTTTTTTTTATTAAAAATTAAAAATTAAAAATTAAAAACATACGTCAGAACGGAATTCCTAATTATACATTTCTAATTTGTAACTAAATCAAACAATATCAAAAAGATTTTTAACACCCATCGTTCGACTAACCGTAAATCCTTCGGCAAATTCAGCACCGATAGGACGACCGAAAATACGACCTTTCGCATACATAAAATCCAAAAAATCTTTGCCCGATATTGGTGTATTTAATTCTTCTTCTTCGTAACCTTCATTATAAAATTGAGATTTATACAGCAACATAGATTGAATTTTCTGCTCCATAAACGGTGTAACGTCGATGACAAAATCTGGTTTTAATTGGTGGTCTTGAATATAATGATAAACCGACTTTGGTCGCCAATGTGCTTGTTTTTCGCCTCGAAAAGTTGTTTCAATCTTCGCTAAACCCGAAAAAAAACAAGCATCAGCCGCCAGTTTCCCTGCTCTGCCGTGGTCAGGATGTCTATCCGAAATGGCATTACACAACACTATTTCTGGTTGACAATAGCGGATAATTTCAATTATTTGCGTTAAGTTATCTTTATTGTGTTCAAAAAAACCATCGCCCAAATCCAATTGTTCTCGGAAGGCTACGCCCAAAAATTTCGCAGCATTCATGGCTTCTTGCGTTCGCAGTGTTGCATTGCCACGAGTCCCTAACTCGCCCAACGTCAAGTCTAACAAACCAACCGTTTTTCCTTCCGCTTGATGTTTTAATATCGTACCGCTACAGCTCAATTCCACATCGTCAGGATGTACGCCAATTCCTAAAATATCTACTTTTTTCATTATTATTTTTATCGTTTCATGGCTTCCTTATTCGATTGTTTTGACCGTTCTAATGTATTTTTGGTTCTTTGACAAATCCCGTGGAAAATTAAATTTTTGTTTTTATTAAATATTCTTGTGCCTATCTTGATTTCTTGGTAGTTGACGTGTTGAAATTACCGCAAACGTCAACACTTGTTTACTTATTCAAAAACTCTAAACTAATGGTTGCTTGATTTGTACTGACGATTTTATTAATTTTAAAAAATACGCCTGGAGCACTTTCCTCATCGACTTTCAATTCTTGGTTTAGTGAAACGTAAGCTGCATTGGTGTACAAGGCAAAAGCAAAATCAGGAATAAAAGACTGGCTCGTAGATACACTTTTTTCGCTCAAAACCTTCAAACCCTCTGCTGCTCGTTCTACAAAAAACGAATCTGCTTGCATCGAATAATCTGCATTGGGCAACTCAAACCGAAATTCTTGTTTAATGTTTTCGCAACCTGATTGAATTAAAGTAAACCTTAAATTATTGGTCAATAAAAAGGTATCGGTTAACAAAGCGGTTTCCGTGCCGCTGCTGTCTTTCGCCGTAAAATTATACTCGCTTACGCCTCCTGTTTCGGCGGATAAAATTGGCGTAGGTTCGCCATAAGTACAAATTTTTTCGGTTTTGCCATTACCACAAGACACTAACCACAGCGAAAATGCGATAATTGATAATAAAAGTATTTTTTTCATAAATATTTTGATAGTTTAAGCGATTTCTTTTAATAAAAAAAGCCTTGCAAATATAGTATTTGTAAGGCTTTTATATATAAAAAATATAATTATTTACCATTGAATGTTTCAATTTTATGGCATCTTTCAAAATTGATAAAATGTAAGCTACCGTTTTTAATTACGATTGTAGTGGTTTTCCTACAAAAAAGTGACGAGCATATTTTTTAATATTTTGCTTCGTAAACATAAAATAGAATTCTATCAATTCAACTCTTTATAGGAAAATCCTTTTACGATTGTGGAGTTTTGTACCGTTGAATCTATTCGTAAGCCTAAGGCTATAACGTCATCTGGCGAATAAATTCGCCGATACATTAAATCCGAATTCATTACAAATCATAACCTATTTTTAAGCGTTTTGAAAGATATTAAAAATTTCCATTTTTTAATTATTAATATAATTCATTGATAATCAATTAGTTATATTTTATTTTTTTTTATTTAGAGTGGTACAATTGACGATTATGCCCAGTATGATTTAAATTATAATAGGATAATTACAAGAAAAAAATGAACCCCCAAAAATGTACTAATAGGGTTTTAAAATAGTTGAAAGGGGCTAAACAGCGTAATTGCAGTATATTAATACATTAGTTTACATCTATTTTTAATAGCATAATAGTCTGATTTTTAAATAATTATCCCAGTCTCTCAAAATAAAATAGCGACCTAATATTATCAACTACTTATCTATGGATTCCTATCCAAATATAATTCAATATCCATAATTGGTTTCATTTTCCGAGCGTGATATTTCAATGATTTTCCATTA
>Ga0136555_1000350_pt1 | contig 18870 bp, 18 predicted proteins | sample AntRauTorckE5432_FD_104927 | JGI IMG/M metagenome (GOLD analysis project Ga0136555, IMG submission 104927) | Saline lake microbial communities from Rauer Islands, Antarctica - Metagenome Torckler E5 #432 | ecosystem: Environmental > Aquatic > Non-marine Saline and Alkaline > Saline | place...
AGAATTCAAGAAACAAAAAGGTGACGATACAGAATTTTCGTTTGCAAACCCAATCCCAATACTGAATGAGAGATTTTCAGATGCGGGATCAATGTCTGGTCAATATTTTCATCAAGATCGTTTTGTAGCACAAAGAATTTTTGAAAATAAACCAAAAAAACATATAGATATAGGTTCTAGAATTGATGGTTTTTTTGCAAATGTTTCTGTTTTTAGAGAAATTGAAATATTCGATATTAGAAATATAGAAAGTAAAGTGGAGAATATTGTTTTTAAAAAAGCTGATTTAATGAATCTTCCTGAAGGTATGGAGAATTATTCTGATTCTATTAGTTCCCTACACGCGATAGAACATTTTGGACTAGGTAGATATGGAGATCCAATTGATTATTTTGGGCACGAAAAAGCATTAAACAACATTTACAAAATATTAAAATCTGGAGGAAAGTTTTATTTCTCAACTCCAATTGGAAAGCAATCAATTCAATTTAATGCTCACAGAATTTTTAGTGCAGAATATTTAATGAATTTATTTAAAGATAAATATAATATAAATCACTTTAGTTATGTTAACGACAATGGAGATTTAATAGAGGATGTAGAAATTACAGATGAGAAAATTAAGAATAATTTTGAATGTAGACATGGCTGCGGGATTTGGGAAATGACAAAAATATAATGCTTGGAAAAATAAATTTAAAAAATGAAAATGACGTACCCGTTTTGTTAATCATTTTTAATAGACCAGAAAAAGTTAAAAATTTAATTCAAGCCTTAAGAAAAGTAAAACCTAAAAAAATATTTGTTGCGGCTGATGGTGCCAGAGACAATAATTTGGAGGATTTGGATAAGTGCAATGAAACAAGAGAACTAATAAATTCAATCGACTGGGATTGCGAAATTAAGAGAAAATTCTCTGATAAAAATCTAGGACTTAGTCTTCGGATGGAAACTGCGATTGATTGGTTTTTTGAGAATAATGAATATGGAATAATTTTTGAAGATGACTGTATTCCCCATCCTGATTTTTTCAGATTTTCATATGAAATGTTGGAGAAATACAAAAATAATAAAAACGTAATGATGGTTTCAGGAACTAATTACCAAAAAGGGATTAAGCGCGGAGACGCAAGTTATTATTTTTCTAAATACGCAACAATTTGGGGGTGGGCTACATGGAAGAGAGCCTGGGAGTTTTATAACAAAGGAACAACTACTTTACCTGATTTTATAAAGCAAAATAAAATTACAGAAATTTTTGACAATAAAAAAGAACAAGATTTTTGGATAAATAATTTTAAAAATCCTTATATAGATCCAAACGGAAAAGAAAGACTAACTTGGGCAACAACTTGGGCCTACTCTCTTTTAAAGAACAAAGGACTAACAATAGTTCCGAATGTAAATCTAGTTCAAAATATTGGATACGGATATGACTCTACTCATACAAGAGGATCTGGTCGAGGCTGGAGTTTTAAAACAGAAAAACTGGGAGAAATAGAGCATCCTAAAAAAATCGAAGTCAGCAACGAAGCAGACGCATATTATTTTAAAACTCAACACTATAAAACTGTCTGGGACAAATTTTATAATGACTTAAATGTTTTTCTAGATTTTATAAAAGTTAAGCCTCTCTTGATTAAAATATTACAAAAATTTGGTTTGCGGTAACTAAATAAATATTATGTTAAAATCTGGATAACATGAATAAGCAACAAGAAATCAAGAAAGAATCTTATTTTAAATTAAGAAACGTTTCTCCAGGAGAACTTGATGAAAAAAGTGCTCCTCCTATTTACCTAAAAAATACTTTACCGAAAGACACTGAATCAAAAATTTTAGACATCGGATGTGGTTTTGGATCTTTAATGCAACAGTTTAAAAATATTGGCTATAAAAATACTTCAGGGATTGATTTAAATACAGAATCAATAAACTATTGTAAAGAAAAAGGATTTGATGTTGAGCTTATAAATAATATAGGAGAATATTCTGAAACAAATTCAGACAAGTTTGATTTTGCAACAATGACTCATGTTATTGAACATATTAAAAAAGAAGAGATTATAGACACCCTAATCAATATCAGAAAAATGCTCCGTCCTGGAGGGACACTTTACATAGCGACACCAAATGGTCAAGCGAAAAGTGGAGCATACTGGATGTTTGAAGATTTTACTCATGAAGTTATTTTTACTGCAGGAAGTTTATCTTATGTTTTAAAGGCTGCAGGTTTTTCTGAAGTTGAATTTATAGACAAAGATGGAGTGGAAAATTCAAGAGTTAAAATCTTCAAGAAAATTCTCTTAAAAATATACAGACTTTGCACAAATTTCTGGGACAAAGTAACAGGAGTTGCTTATCATCCAGAAAACCCCAGAATTGATACTTGGGAAATTAAAGTTGCTGCAAGAAATAAATAACGATGGAAAATATTTTAAGAAATTTTGTAAATACAATTTTAAAAATAATAGTTCCTTTAACTTGTAAAAAATCTCCAGACGATTCTGTATTAATAATTAAATTAGAAGTTTTAGGAGATTTTATATTATTCCTACCTTCTTTGAAACATTACAAGGAATTTTATAACGACAAAAAAATAACTCTTTTAGTGGATAGTGGTCTAAATAAAAAAATTGCGGAACGTTATAAAGAAAAAGGCCTAATAGATGAAATTATTATTCTCGACAGTTCTAAATTTTCAAAAAATATTTTCTACAGATTTTCTTTTAGTAGGATTTTATACAAAACTGGTTTTAAAACATCTATTTACCATACATATTACAGGAGATTTTTAGGTGACTTTTTAGTGGATATTACAAACGCAACAGAAAGAATTGGCTTTACAGGATATAGAGTAGAAAAATATAACGACAAAAGAATGCTGAATGTTTATACAAAAACAATATCTGTTCCAAAAGAAATAAAAACAGAATTCGATAGAAATAAATATTTTATAGAAAGCATTACAGAAAAAGATAATATAGATTACCGACCTGAATTTCCTATTTCAAAAGAAGATGAAAATTATGATCTAAAAAAACCATACGCGGTAATCTTTCCTGGAGCAGGACAAGAGTACAGAAATTGGTCAGCAAAGAGATTTTCTGAAATATGTGAATATTTAATCAAAAAAAATATAACTCCAGTAATAACAGGTAGCTCTGTAGACAAAGAACCTGTGGAGGTTTTAATTAATCACCTCCCCAAAGACTCCGCGGAAAAAATTATCAATCTATCTGAGAAAACTAATATTTTTGAACTGGCCTATGTATTAAAGAATGCAAAATTTTACTTTGGTAACGAGACGGGGATTGTTCATCTTGCTATTGCAGTAGAATGTCCAACTCTTTGTATTTTAGGAGGAGGAGTATTTGATATTTTTTATCCTTATGGAGACCTAAACAAGAACAGGGCAATTTATTGGAAAGACATGCCCTGTAAAAATGACGACTGGGAATGCAGAAAACAAAACCCTAACGGTCCCGCGCCTTGCATCAATGCAATAACGACAGACCAAGCAAAATCGGAAATTGATAATTTGCTAGAATATTTAAAATGAAATTAACAATAATCACATCTCTTTATAGGTCTGAAAAATTTCTTCCAAGCTTTCTAAAAGAAATTAAGAAAGTTCACTGTGAAATGAAAGGAGATAATATCTCTTTCGAACATTTACTGATTTTTAATGACCAAACAGAAACAGAGAAAAGAATTATTTCTAATTATAAAAACCCGAATATTAAGATATCAAATGTTCCTAGAGAAAATTTATACTCAACATGGAACCGAGGTATAAGAGAATCCAAAGGAGATAACATTTGTTTTTGGAATGTGGACGACCAAAGAAATTCAGAATCCATAATAGATGGTATTAGTTTACTAGAAAACGATAACTTAATTTACTTCCCTTTTATATACATTAGATACATAAAAATATTTAATATACCTCTACCTGTAAAAATTAAGAAAATATCTCCACCGGAATTCAATAAGGAAGAATTTGGACAATCGATGCAGTGTGGACCCTTCTTTATGTTTACAAGAAAATTTTTTGAAGAGGTTGGAGAATTTAATGAAAACTTTAGAATTGCCGGGGATTTTGATTGGTGTATACGAGCATCAAAAATAGGAAGTTTTAAAAAATCAAAAATCACAGGTGGAACTTTTATCAACAATGGGAACAGTTTAAGTGGATCAAAGGATAATAGACATATAGAAGAAAATGCCAAAATATACCAAGAATATGGAATCAAAAAATAAAAAAATAATAGCCCTACTTCCTGTTAAAAATGAAAGTTGGATATTACCAACTTATTTATCGTCTATGACAAAATTTGCAGACGAAATTATTGCACTTGATGATAATTCCACAGATAACTCTGTGAAAATTTTAGAGGAATATGGTGTAAAAACAATAACTCCACCTCAATCTGAAAAAATTAATATGTCAGAGAAACGAAATCTTTTATTAAAAGCTGGTAGAGAAAGTGCGGGGACCCATTTTATATGGCTTGACGCTGATGAAATATTTTCAAATGATTTTATAAAAAATAATGGAAAAGAGAAAATTTTAAATCTAAACCCTGGTGAAAAACTTTCTATACGTTGGATTCATTTATGGAAATCTACTAAAGAATATTTAGATGATAAAAAATCCCCTTTTGGATACATATGGAAAGATTTTATTGTTTGTGATAACGAAAATTTAGATTTTGAAAATAAAGCACTTTCTGAAAACAGAACTCCTGGAAATAATTCAAAAATGAAAAAACTTAAAGAAAAAGAAGGTGTTGTTATACATTTTCAATTCAGTAACTGGAATAAAGTTCAATTCAAACAAGCGTGGTACAGATGTATTGAATTACTGGAACTTAAAAAAGATCCCCGAAAAATAAATAACACCTATTCTGTAACTTTAGACAGAAAGAATCTGAATATAGAACCTGTTCCAGAGAAATGGTCTAAGAATGTTAAACCGCACGAGGAGACCGACGCCATTTGGCATTTTGACGCTATTTTAAATTTATTTGATAAACACGGTATTCAATTTTTTGAATCATTAGATATTTGGCATATAAAAGAACTAAAGGAACGATTTGTGAAACAAACTGGACGAGAACCAATTCCTCAAAAATATCCAAATTGGTTAATAAAATTAAACAACATAAAGAATAAACTTAAAAATTCTTTATAAGTTATAATTTATTTATGATATTAGTAAATCTAAAAGGAGGTCTAGGAAATCAAATGTTTCAGTACGCAACTGGTCGTGCTATTCAAATTCGAGAATCTGAAAAAGGAAACGAACAAAAACTACTACTAAGTACCCGAAGTTTCGAAGGTCATGAAACCAGAAAATACGCCTTGGATTTTTTTAATATAAAAGCTGGACTGGCTGAACCAGAGGAGTTATCGAAAATTAAATACCCTTTCGGAATTTTCTCTAAAGCGTGGAGATTGGTTGCGGGAAGATATTTGGGATTTTTTAATACAAAAAAGTTTAATAAGAAATACACAGAATGTAACAAAAATCTATTTCTAGATGGATTCTTTCAAACAGAAAAATATTTCAAAGAATTTAGAAAAGAAATATCTGAAGATTTTAAACTGAAAACTCCATTAAAAGACGAGGCGGAAAATATTTTAGAAGAAATAAAGTCTACCGAGAATTCTGTTTCTATTCATTTTCGTAGAGGAGATTTTGTAGGAAACTCAACATTTGATTTGCAAGATGATAATTATCAAAACAGAGCCATTTCTAAAATAAAAGAGAGTCTGGATTCATTAACTTTTTTTGTTTTTTCTGATGACATTAATTGGGTCAAAGAAAATTATAATTTTAATAACAAGACTGTTTTTGTTTCTAATTCTAAAATAAAAGACTACGAGGAATTAATACTAATGAGCAACTGTGAAAATAATATAATTCCAAATTCTACATTTGCATGGTGGGCAGCATGGCTTAATCAAAATCCCAATAAAATGGTGATTGCACCAACTAAATGGGCTAACGGAGAGAAAGATACAGAATTTTCTGAAACAGTTCCAGAATCTTGGATTAGGGTGTAACATAAACAAATGAAAGAAATTATAAAAAAAATAATCCCCTTTCTACCAAGATTTTTAAGAGTCTTTCTTTTTAAAATATATGAACTTTTTGGAAGTCTAAAAGTTAAAAGATTTTATAAATATAAAAATACAAAAAAAGACAGGTCTGAAATAAAAAATATTTTGTTTTATCACCCAACAGGACTTTCGTTTGGAGGAACAGAGAAATTTTTACAAATCCTTGCAAAATATATTGATGATGAAAAATACAATTTGTTTTTTATGTACTCTTCAGAAAATGAAGACAGGAAATACTATTTTGAAAAAAAGAATATAGAACTTATCCCTTTTGATTATTCTATTAGAGAAAAAACTTACCCTTATTTAATTAAAGGAATGCATCCATCTATTTTTGATGTTACTAAAAAAGAAGATATCGATTTGATTATTATTCCAGGTTCAGGATATACAGAATTTCCTATTAACATCATTAAAGACATTCCAATAATAATGCTTAACATTTTTGGATCACCTACTGTACAAAAAAATATAGTTAAACATTTTTGTATTTCAAATGCTGTTGCTGAAAAAATTAGAAATGTAGTTGATGAGGAAAAAGTAGAGATAATGTATATCCCCTCTGAAAAACCTGAAATTAATGAAGAGAAAATTAAAAAGATAAAAGAAAAATTTGATATAAAAGATTCAGATATTGTTTTTGGAAGAATAGGTCGTGCGAGTGATGAAATTTATGACTCTATTGGAATTGAGGCTTTTAAAAAATTAGTCTCAGAAAGAAACGATGTTCACTACATTATAATGTCTCCTCCTCCTATATTAGTAAAGAAAGTTTCTAAAGAAAATATTCCTAATGTTCATTTTATAGATTCCAGCTCTAATGAATCTGATGTTTGGGTTTTTCACAATTCAATTGATATTCTCGCCCATTTCAGAAATGACGGTGAATCTTGTGGACTTAATATAATTGAGTCTATGCTTTGTGGAAATTTGATTGCTACACACAAATCCCACATATGGAATGCTCATTTAGAGTATTTAAAACCTGAATTTAGTAGAATTTCTAAAAAAGATGATGTTGAAGGATACTATATTAATTTAAAAGAATTGATAGATATATTAAAAAATTCAGATTATGAAAATATTAAAAATGATTTAATTAAGTACTCCAAAGAAAAATTCCTGATTGCAAATGAAATTAAGAGATTTGAAAAAATAATTGATCAAATATGAATATAGTAATCCTCACAAAAAAACCCCGAGAATCATTTTTTGATCTTAAGTTCTATTTTTCAGAACTTAAATATTTTCTGAAAAAGTATATTCAAGGCAAAAGAGGTCCTCAATCTGTTATCAATAGTTTAGTGGCAGGATTGGATGAATTGGGCGAATCATATTTAGAGGATCCTATTATTTCACAAATACCAAAGGACTCCGTTCTTTGTGTTATTAGAGACAAAGATGCTTTACAGTTCGCAATAGAATTTAAAAATAAAGGTTTAGCAAAAAAAATTATTGCTGGACCAAACATAATCGTAACTCCAGACCAAGAGGACTATATTCTTTTTAATCAATCTATTGATAAGGTTATTGTTCCGTCAGATTGGGTTAAAATATTTTATGAAACCTTTGAACACAAAGGTGAATTCTTAAAAAACAAAATGCACATTTGGGCATCTGGAATTGAAATTCCAAAAAGTATTTCAGATAAAGAAAATTTTGGAATTGTTTATAGAAAAAATGTTCCTGAAGAATTATTTCACTCGATAAAAAAATACTTGGATGATAAAGGCTACGAATACAAAGTATTAGAGTATGGAAATTTTAAACAAGACAGGTATTTCAGCCTACTTGAGAAATCAAAATGGATGATTTATTTACAAGAAGTAGAAAGCCAGGGCCTGTCTCTTTTAGAGGCTTGGGCAAATAATGTTCCAACTCTTGTTTGGAATAATAAAGAATATTCATATCCAAACACAGAATATAAAATTTCTGGAAATATTTCTGCTCCCTACCTATCAAGTGATTCTGGATTATATTTTGATAATGAAAATGATTTTGGGGATAAATTTGAATCACTTATCAATTCCTTAGATACATTTAAAGCTGGAGAGTATACTGAAAATAACTTTTCAAATAAAATTACAAGTCAAAAATATTTAGATATAATTAAATAATGACCGAAAGCGACAAACAAAAAATAATAGATGTTATCCTAGAAAGAGAGGCCTTAAAGAAATATTCTAAATTACAAAGATTATTTAAAGACCCAATCAGAACTATTCCTTATTATATCTTGGCCTCCTTAACTAGAGTGCGTCCATATAAAGTATCTTTTAAAACTTTATGGGGAGATAAAATATCAGGTTACTTACCAAATGCTAGTACTTTTTTGTATCACGGATACGCAGAAGCTAATTTAACAAACTTTCTTTTAAAAAAATTAAGAGATTCTGATGTTTTTATTGATGGTGGGGCAAACATAGGATTTTATTCTTTACTCGCCTCAAATCTAATGCCTGTCGGATCTGTTCATTCTTTTGAACCAACTCCTTCTACATTTAAAAATTTAGGAGAAAATACAAAGAATAAAAGAAATATATTTATAAATGACAATGCACTCAGCGACAGAGTTCAAGAAATTAAATTTATAGATTACGGAGCTGGATTTTCTGCATTTAACTCAACAACTAAAAGATCAATAGTTGAGTTAAAAAATAAAGGTCGCGAAATAACAGTAGAAACTATTTCTTTAGATCAGTATTGTGAGGGTAAAAAAATTAATCCAACTTTTATAAAATTTGATTTAGAAGGAAGTGAATATCCTGCACTATTAGGTAGCAAAAGAATAATAACAAGAAATAAACCCTTAATTTCATTAGAAGTTGCTGGGGACAAAGAATGGATAGAGAACATTCAAAAAAGTCACAAATTTTTAATAAGTAACAATTACAAACCCTATTCTATAAATAACGATGGTTCTCTAGAAAAACACTCATTAGAAGATTCATACAAATATGATAATTTAATATATGTACCTAAAGAAAAAGAAAACTTATTTCATGATAATAATTAAACTAAAAGGCGGTCTCGGTAATCAAATGTTTCAGTATGCGACTGGAATTTCTTTGGCGATGAAAAATGCTGACGAACTGTTTATTGATAATGGCGAGTATGAAAAAATAAACAGGGATATCCCTAGAAACTACGAATTAAGCGGATTTGATATAACAAGTAATATTGCAACACAAAAACAAATAGATTCAGTTCTAAATCCCTTTTCTAAAATTTCCCATCTTTTTAACCAAAAAATCCTCAGAAAATTCTACAGAGATTACCATTCCGAAATAATGAAACAAAAAGGAAATATACACTTGGACGGTTTCTTTCAAAGCGAGAAATATTTTGAAAATATCCGTCCAACAATTTTAAGAGAATTTTCATTAAAAAACCCTATTCCAAATCAAAACTTATTAGAGGAAATCGAGAATAATAATTCTATCTCTATTCATATTAGACGCGGAGATTATATAAAAAATAAAGAAACAAATTCATATCATGGAACTTGTTCAAAAGAATATTACGAATCTGCAATCAAAAACATCAAATCGCAATTTCCTGACGCCGTATTCTATTTCTTTTCTGATGATATTAAATGGGTAAAAGAAAATTTCGACATAGACGGAAACGCAACAAAAATCGGGACTGACGAAGATCATTCAAACCCTGAGGAACTTATCCTAATGAGCAAATGCAAACACAACATAATCGCAAACTCTTCATTCTCATGGTGGGCAGCGTGGCTGAATCAAAATCCAAACAAGATTGTAATCGCACCTAAAAAATGGGTTAATAAGGTTCCTAATCCTCACCCAAACATAACTCCAGAAACATGGACAAAACTATAAACAATTTAATAAGTGTAAACATTTGTACCTATAATCGGGCTGATTTCATCGAAGAGGCTATTAAAAGTGCCCTAGAGCAAACTTATACTAATATAGAAATTATAGTTACTGACGACGCTTCTACCGACAACACAAAAGAGATTGTTGAAAGTTTTAATAATCCTAAAATAAAATATTTTAAAAACGAAACTAATCTTGGAATTTCTAAGAACAGGGATGTTGCCTTATCAAAAAGTTCTGGTGAATACATTGCTGTCTTAGACAGTGATGATTTTTGGAGAGATAAAAGTAAGCTGGAAAAACAAATAGCCTTTTTGGAAAATAATAAAAATTACGCTGTCATAGGAACTCAAACAATGGCAGTTACAGAAACTGGAAAATTTTATAGAAAAATATGCAATAAAACTTCTAATAAGAAAATTAAAAATAATTTATTACTGAAGAATCAATTTGTAAATTCAAGCACATTAATCAGACACTCTGTAATTAACGAAGTTGGTAAATACAATGAGTCGCTTATATTAAACGAAGACTATGATTTATTTTTAAAAATTGGAGAAAAATACCAATTACACAATTTAGAAGAATTTTCTACTTCATACAGAATTGGTGAACAAAATACAATGAATAATAAAAAAGTTGCCGCCAAAGTACATCACGAAATAATTAAAAAATATAACGATTATCCTAATTATTTTGTTGCTTTAATTAAGAGTTATTTGCGAATTTTAAAGAGTTTAATTTAAAACTCTCCATCAGGAGAGTTTTTTAATTCCAACATTCATAATCACATAGAGGCATTTCGGAGAAAAACGGCGGAGCCTAGTTTTTCGAGGTGAATCCGTGTCTCTATGGGATTAGTGGATGAAAAAAATTTCGAGAAAGTTTTATTAGATTATAAAACGTTGTTTGGTTTTTAGGTTTTAGATCCTGCCTCGCTACGCTCTCGCGTTAGCGAAGCGAGAACAAGTTCAGGACGACAATGTCTGAGTTGAAGGTGACAGAAGTGAAATTCAGGATGACGGTTATTGTAACTAAGTAGCTCGTTACTCGTCGCTACCTACCTAATCCAGCCCTAAAACCTTCCTCAATTCACTCTCTGGAACTTCGCTTTTCTTATTCTCTTTATGTTGAATTTTTGATTGCGACTGAGTTTTTGGTTTATTTTCAAATTTAGGTTTTTTAAATTCTGGCTTTGGATGACTTCTTTCTTCGGCTTTTACAGGCTTATCCCCTAATGCAGCAGCAAGAGCCTCTTTCAAAGAATTTTTATTTTCTTGTGAAGGACTCTTAGTAGAATCTTTTTTAGAAAAATCTCTTTTTGTCATCATTGTCATTTCATTCAGAGAAACTTCTTTTTCTTTTTCGGCATTGTGTCCAGGTTTACTAAAAGCGTGCTTTATCTTCTCTTTCATTTGAGTATTCTTTGGTTCTATCTTACTCTCTATGCTTTCTTTCTTGAAATCTTTTTTGAAAGGTTTTTTATCTTTTTTATCATTATCAAATTTTGGTTTTTTATTTTCTGTTTTTTCTTCCCCAAGTTGATTTGTATTTTTAATAACATTTTCTACATCAACTCTAGGTTTTGCAAATTGATCACGTGAAGCTTGAATAATTTCATTCACTAGACTGATTTCTGGTTTTTCAAGAGGAGGCATGGATGTTGCAGAAAATGGTTGTGATCCAATCCCATCAATCATTAGGCGCAAATACAACTGAAACTTACCTAGATTAACAATGTCTTGTGTTGCAAAAGTTGGTGCAAATTCCTTTTCTAAAACTTCCCCATCAAAAGAACCGACTCGAAAAGTAATCATTGTTCCAACGTTTCCAAAAACAGCAGCGCGAACTTCTTCAGACATTTGTTCAATATATTGATGAGCAATAGTCAGATTAAGTTTATACTTTCTGGCCTCAGACAAAATATCTGCAAAAGATTCGTTAGCAAAAGACTGGAATTCATCAACATACAAATAGAAGTTTGGTTTTGCTTCCAAATCTTTTTCGCCCAGATCAGCACGTGAAAGAGCTGCCAAATAAATTTTAGTAATTAACATAGAACCTAAAAGATTTGCGTTTGATTCCCCTATTCTTCCTTTTGAAAGGTTGATGATAAGAATTTTTTTATCATCCATTGCTTCCCGAATATCAAAAGATGACTTTGGTTGTCCGATAATATTTCTAATCAACGGATTGGCAGCGAACTGTCCAATTTTGTTTTGAATTGCGGGTGTGGCTTCTGCTGCCATTCTATCTGTATATTTTGCAAATTCATCAACCCAAAAAGATTTTACGGAAATATCTGTAAGGTTATCAACAACCTTTTTTCGAAAAGGCTTGTCTGCAAGCATCTTGTTCACATCCAAAAGTGTAGAGTCTGGATATTCTAAAAGCGCCAAAAGAGTGTTCGCTAAAATATATTCCATTCTAGCAGACCATGCATCCTTCCAAATCTTCTTAAAAGTTCCCATCAAACCTGAAACAACCAAGTGGCGTTTATCATGCCCAACATCTTCCATAACATTAAATGAAACCGGATGCTCCATATCAAAAGGTGCAAAGTAAACGACATCTTTCATTCTTTCTTTGGGAATATATTCTAAAAGTAGGTCAGCGGTTTTTCCATGAGGATCCAGAAAAGCAAAACCATTTCCATTCCTAATATCTTGGACGGCCATATTTTCCAAGAGAGTAGATTTTCCCATACCAGTTTTTCCAATAACATAAACGTGGCGAGTTCTATCTTTTGCTTTTATACCAAAACGAACACGACGATTTCTGGCATCGGTATCGGCAAAGTATGTAATTTGCTCCTCATTGTTGTTCATTTTTTAAAGCGCTTATTAAAATTATTATAGCAACGAAGTTATGAAGCTACAAAGTATATTTCTTAAATTATATCACCTGATCAATATCTCCTGCCCCCATTGTTACAACAACATCTTCTGATGTCGCAACTTTAACAATTTCTTTTGCCTCATTAAAATCTTTTAAATAAGTTCCGTCTGTGATTTTTTCTAATATCATCTCTGAATTTATACTGGAATTGTTTTTTTCACGTGCAGCATAAATTGGTAAAACATAAACTTTGTCTGCGATTTGTAGAACTTTTACAAAGTCATCGAAAAATTCTTTTGTTCTGGAATATAGATGGGGTTGAAAAATAACAGAAACTTTTTTGTTTGAGAATTTTTCTTTCAAGGATTCCAGTCCTGATTTTATTTCACTTGGGTGATGTGCATAATCATCATATAAAATTGCTCCGTTTTCATTTTCTCCTTTATATTCAAGTCTGCGCCAAGTCCCCTTAAAAACAGACAGAGCTTGTTTAGACTTATCTAAATCTGCATCTAAAATATCTGAAACCGCGAGCGCCGCCGCGGAATTTAAAATATTATGTTTTCCTAGAACATTTAATTCCGGGACTTTATCAATATATTTTGTATAATCAACAATCTTGTCCAAAAACATATCAACAACTGGTGCCAAATTTTTATCATTCGGATTACAAATAATTTTCCCTGATGTTTTTTCTGCTAATTCTAAAAACGTATTTTGTATATCTTCCAGGTCTTTATAAAAATCTAAATGGTCTTCTTCTATATTTGTTATCACTAAAATTTCTGGACTCAAATTAAGAAAAGACTTTTTATATTCGCAGGCTTCTACTAAAAATAAATCTGTGTCGCCTTCTAAATAGTTAGTTCCACTTTCCGCCATCAAGCTCCCGACAATTGTATACGGATTAATTTCTGATGCGCGTAAACAATCAGAAATCATTGCAGTAGTCGTAGTTTTTCCATGAGTTCCTGAAACTGCAATTGTTTTCATATTCTCTGAAATTTTTCCTAGCATTTCAGAATAAAGAAAAGTTGGGATACCTTTTTCACGAGCGGTCACTAGTTCTGGGTTATCATCAGGAATCGCCAAAGTATAAATAACACACTCAACATCATCAGAAATATTTTCTGAAACTTGTTCAAAATTAATTTTAACTCCCTCTTGAACAAGCCCGTCTGTAACCTTTGATTCTGCAGAATCAGAACCTGAAACATTTTTATCGCGAGATAATAACAGTCTGGCCAAGGCTGACATTCCTATCCCACCAATTCCTATAAAGTAAAAATTGTTTTTATTCAGCATCGTTTAATCCAGCCCTAGTATATCTGTTGCTGGCTGCCCACAACATCCAAGAATCAAGTCCTGCATCGTATGTAGCGTTAATTTGGTCACGAACCTCCTTTGGTCCATAATTCCCTCCGTAGTCGAAATCTTGGAGCCACGGACGCAACTGATCGGTCGACACTCTCTCTTTCTTTGATTCTGGTGTAGATGTAGAAGCCAAGAAATCTTCGACTCTTTCAACTCCTCCTTCCATAACAAATTTAATTAATTCGTATGGATATTTATTTGGATCAGACCAACCATTGAAACCGTCCGGATAATGAGACGGATAAACCATAGGAGCGACGTAATCAAAATAAGGAAGTGCTCGTTCTAATACTTGTCCGATATTTAAATCATCTTTATTTGTTGTAACCATTCCAAATAAGTCGGCGCTTGTAATCATGGGATTATCCAAACCATCGTTGTAATCTTTTATTCCTGAATCCAACCATTCAAAAAATTCTTCTAGTGCGACAGCTTTTCCGTTATCTGGGTCTTTGATAATAATTTCTTTGCTAAATGGAAAAGCTATATCTTTCATGTTTCCATCTGATGGAAAACGAACGTAATCAAAATTAATTTCATCAAAACCTAATTTATGAGATTCTTTTGATAATTCTAGAATATATTTCCAATAATCTTTTGCTCCAACTTCTATGAAACTGATTCCTTTGTAATCTTCCCAGACACTTCCATCACTTTCTTTTTTAACAGCCAAATCAGGTCTAATTGAAGTAAAGAATGGATCTTGGAATACTGTCACTCTTCCAATTACGTAAATTCCCTTTTCATGCAGTTCCGCGACGAATTCTTTCATGTCTGCAGATTTACAACCTGTTCCTGAAACTCCCAGTAATTCAGGATTATCTGTATCAAATGAAATTGTTCCGGTGAAATCTTTTATATCAATGATAATAGAATTCAGTTCTGTTTCTTCTATCAACTCTACCAGGTCGTTTCTGAAATTTTTAGTCCCAGCAACACAGGCTGACATATAAATTGTCTTTACTGATTCAGGAGTTTTTACATATTTAATATTAGATTGAGGTTTTTTTTCTTCCTTAATCTCTTCCATAACGTCAGAAATAATATTTTCTCCTGTGTCATAAGTAGTAGAGAAAATATCAGGTCCGTATGAAAAAGAAATAAATAAAATTAAAAAGATTACTAAAAAAGGAGACGTTATTAAAATTTTATTAGTTTTTTTCTTCTTCATTAAGTATTTCTATTTCTCCCTCTTCTTCCTCTATCTTGTGCTCTTCTATAATTTCTTCTACCTGTCCATTAAAGTCTGGTAATACTTCTCCCTCTATAGGTTCAACTCTTGGTTCATCTGCGTGTTCAGGTTTTATCTCTGAAAAGGTTTGATTGTCTTTTTTTGATCCAAACATTTTAGAACCATTCTTTTCAAAATCAACTAATTTAATAGTAGAAGTAACCAACATAATTGAGATTCCGTAGGCGATTATTACAACTTTTTCCAACATAGAAGGAAGTCCTAAAACAGGTGTAACAAAAACTAGTAATCCGATTATAAACAATAATTTATGCATTCTCATATGGGAGTTATTTTAACATAAATTTATTAGCTACGAGATACGAGCAACGAGCCACTTAGCTACGAGAGATCATTACTTGTTGCTTTAAAAAATAACCACAAATTCCCCTTTTGTTTTATCTTTTTCTTCTAATCGAGCAAAGATTTCAGCAGGTTTTCCAATCATCACATCTTCGTGGATTTTAGTAAGCTCTTTTCCAACAATTATTTCGTGATCTGGATAATAATCATTCAAAGATTCTGCCATTTTCATTATTCTATGTCCGGATTCAAAAAATATAATTCTAGTTCCAGATTCGGTTTCATGTGCCAGATTTTCAAAGAAAGTTTGGCGTCCTTTCTTTTTTGGAATAAAACCAATAAATTTATAATTTTGTTCAAGAATTCCAGAGACAGACAAGAGTGTCGTTAGTGCGCTCGCACCAGGAATTGGTTCGATTTTTATTTCTGGTAAATTCGCGCGGACGTAATTTACCAATTTTGCACCAGGATCAGAAACTCCAGGAGTTCCAGCGTCTGTAACCAAAGCGAAACTTTTTCCCTCGCTTAAATTTTCTGCGATTTTTTCGTAAATTTCTGGTTTGCTGTGTTCATGAAAAGAAATAGTTTTTGTTTTAATTTCATAATGATTCAAAAGTTTTCTGGTAACACGAGTATCCTCTGCCAAAATAAAATCTACTTCGCCTAGAATTCGTAAAGCGCGCATTGTGATGTCTTCCAGATTTCCTATTGGAGTGGCAATTATATATAGCATCTATTAAAACTAATGTATAAACAGGAAAAAGTCAAAACTCCCACCAGGTCATACCCGGCGAGAGTTTTTATCTTTCTGCGATATACTAACGTCTATTAAATAGTCTCAATCAACATCATATTTGTCTCAACTTGTTTTCCAAATGGACGTGATGCTGCAATAACAATCTTGTCCCCTTTCTTTGCAAGTTTCTCTTTCAAAATAACTTCTCTGATTTCTTTTGTTACTTCTTTGAAATCTGAATAGGTTTTAGTTTTAAATACCCAAGCTCCAAAACTTAAAATACTTTTTTGATAAGTATCGTCGTTCGGTGTAAATACCAAAAGTGGTAATTGTGAACGGTGACGAGAAAGCATACGAGCCGAGTAACCTGAATTAGTTAAAGTCACAATATATTTTGCTCCAACTCTATGTGCAGCACGAACTGTGTATGCCGCAATAGTTTCTCCAACATTTTTTGGATTAATTCTCTCCTCTGCTTGCAGTAATTGTTCATGCAGAACTGTATTTTCTGTGTGAACAGAAACACGAGTCATAACTTCAACAGATTCAACTGGATATTCTCCAAGAGTAGTTTCCTCTGAAAGCATGATTGCATCAGTTCCATCCAAAATAGCATTTGAAATATCAGATACTTCGGCTCTTGTAGGTGTTGCTGAATTAATCATAGATTCCAACATTTGAGTTGCTGTAATAACAGGTTTTCCTGCCAAGTTACATTTTCTAATCAATTCTTTTTGAATAATAGGAACTTGTTCTGCTGGAACTTCGATAGCAAGGTCTCCTCTGGCAACCATAATTCCATCTGATAGTTCAATAATTTCATCAATGTTTTCTACGGCTTGAGGAGTTTCAATCTTAGAAATAATATGAGCTTTTGACTTAGCCTTATTTAGAATTGCACGCAATTCTTTTACATCGCTTGGGCGACGCACAAATGATAAAGCAAAAAAGTCTACATTATTTTTTAGACCGAATTTCAGATCCGCCTTATCTTTTGGAGTAAGAGAAGAAATTGTAATTTCTGAATCTGGCATGTTAACTCCACGACGTCCTTTCAATTCCCCACCAACTAAAATTTTAGTGTGAATTTCTGCGCCCTTGATTGCAGTAACAAGTAATTTTTTCTTTCCATCATCCAACATAATGTGATGACCTACTTTTACTTCTTTTGGAAGTCTGTCGTAACTAACGTGAACCATTTCTTCTGTTCCTTTAACTTTTTTTGTAGTAAGGATAAATTTATTTCCTTTCTTAATAGTTACGCGACCTGAATCTGTATCAAATTCTCCGAGGCGGATTTTTGGTCCTCCAAGATCTTGTAGGAATGCCAAAGGAATTCCTGTTTTTTTAGACGCTTTACGTCCATTGTCTACTTTCCCTTGGTGTTCTGCAAAATCTCCATGAGAAAAGTTCATGCGAACAACATTAAGTCCTGCTTTCAAAAGCTTTGTTAGCATTTCCTCACTTTCTGTTGCTGGACCAATTGTTGCTACTATTTTTGTTTTTTTATTTAAAATCATTAATTTAGTTCTGGTGGTTAATTCTTTAATCAGTTAGGCCAATTAATCCCTAATAATAAAAAGTCCCGTCGTCTCACTATAGCCATTTGGCGAAAGCGGACAAGCTCTGGGTAGGTAATAGATTAGCAAATATTGAGGGAAAAGTAAAAAATATCTAGCTTTAGAAAAGCTAGATATTTTATTTAATTAAATTCATGAATAGAGCGTTCATCTTTGCCTCTTTTAGGTTTATAAAAACCCAATGTAAACAAGCAAGCATAATCGCATAATACAGAGAACCATCTTGCTCTATAAACATTATCACCAAACGAAGTTGGTGATTCTTCAAATAAAAAGCTGATTATTTTTTTCATAAGAACCTTTCTATTTTCAATAGTAACTCTCGCAAAAGAAAAGTCAATCAAACTCCCTTAACCACTTTAATATCTGCCCCAATAGAATTCAGACGATCTGCAATTTCCTCATACCCACGACGAATCGAATAAACATTTCGCAGAACAGATTTTCCAGGTGCCGCAAGCATCGCAATCAAAATAATTGTTGCAGGACGAAGTGCAGGAGGACAAACAACTTGTGCTGGTTTTAATTTTGTTGGACCTGTTACAAAAACACGGTGTGGATCGGCCAAATCAACTTGTGCTCCCAGCTTGTTTAATTCTGTAAAATAAATTGCGCGGTTTTCCCACATCCAATCGTGAATCAATGTTGTTCCCTCTGCTTGCGTCGCAAGTGATGAAAAGAATGGCAAATTATCAGTATTAATTCCAGGATAAGGTTGCGCCGCAATTTTATCTTGCAGAGCAACTAGTTTTGAAGGTGAAATTTTTATATCAACCAAATCAGTCTTTCCATTTTTTGATTTATATTTCTCACTCTTTGTATATTTAAGCC